>Ga0307516_10000741_pt1 | contig 44424 bp, 48 predicted proteins | sample 19_EM_MG_FD_203310 | JGI IMG/M metagenome (GOLD analysis project Ga0307516, IMG submission 203310) | Populus trichocarpa ectomycorrhiza microbial communities from riparian zone in the Pacific Northwest, United States - 19_EM | ecosystem: Host-associated > Plants > Roots > Unclassified | place... | reverse complement strand
GATGCTGCGATCCGAGTCCGCCCACGCCATCCGGGGCACCGGGCAGACCCTGCAGTGGCTGGCCACCGACACCGCGGACGACGCGGGCGCCTGGTTCGTCGAACGGCGACCGGACGGGGCCGTGTGGCAGCCCGGAACCCACCAGGCCGATGTGACGGTGACCGGCCCGGCAGGATCGCTGCTGCTGATCTTGACCCGACGACTCCCTCTCGCCGACCGTGCGGCCATCGACATCAGCGTGGACGGCGACATCGACCTCGCCCAGCACTGGCTCGACCACACCGCCCATGTCAGCGACTGACCATATGGGTTCTCAGTAGATCTGCCACGAGGCCTGCGCGTGCGTTCACGTCCAGTCGGGGAGCCTGGGAGGGTTTCCCGACTCGGACCTGGAAGCTGCCTTACTTCCGGCCGGGGGAGGCGGCGGTCGGAATCAGGGCCACGGCGCTTTCGTCGACCTCGTTTCCGTCGTCGTCGATGAACCCGACGTGCACCGGACGCTCGGTGCCCCCCACCTGGCGCAGGATGCTGGGCCCGTCCGGCCACGGCAGGTGTTTGTCACCCCATTGCTGCAGGGCGAGCAGGACGACGAGGAGTTCCCGGCCGGCATCGGTGAGCACGTACGAGAAGCGAACCCGCTCTCCCGGCTCCTGGTAGGGCACCTTCTCCATCACGCCGTGTTCGACCAGCGTGTTCAGGCGGGCGGTGAGGACGTCCGGCGTCACACCGAGCCCGCCGCGGAACTCCGAGAATCGGTTCGACCCCGCCACGGCCTCACGCAGGATCAGCAACGTCCAGCGCTCGCCCAGCACGCCGAGGCTGCGGGCGATGGCGCAACTGTCATTCGGAATCTTGCCCATGCTTCATAACCTACCCTGAGTTGCTTCTTCCAACCCAGCTAGGCTAGGTTGGAAAAACCTATCCAGCTATCAGCAGGGAGTTGCGTCATGCAGATCGAAGGACAGACCGCACAGGTCACCGGGGCGAACCGCACGCCCGCCTACGTCGTCGTCAACTTCGACGTGCTCGACGAGGCGGCCGGTCTGGCCTACGCGTCCGTGGCCCAGCGATCCATCCTCAGCCACGGCGGGCGCTACCTGGTCGCCGGACCCGCGCCCACGCCCGTCGAAGGCACCTGGGACTCCTCCGGGTTCGTGGTCATCGAGTTTCCCGACATGGACCGGATCCGGCAGTGGTACGACTCCGCCGAGTACCGGCAGGCCCGGGAGATCCGAAAGGACAAGGCCCGGGTGACCATGCTGTTCGTCGAGGGCGCACCGCCCGAGGGCTTCTCCCGCCCGGCCTAGCCCTGGCGCTGGCGCCAACGTCGCACTTTCACGAAAGCGGGCGACCTGAGGACGGACGGAATTTCGATGAGCTTCACTACCGATCTTCGTTATGAGGTCTTCGTCTCGGCCATGGTGCCCGTCGCGGCGCCACCATGGCCGGACGACGGGCCGACGCTTTGGTCACCGCTGTCCCACACGCTGATCTACGGGGAGAACGAGGCGCTGCTGACCGACCCGCCGGTCATCCGCGAGCAGGCCGACACCCTCATCACATGGGTGGAAAGCCACGACGTGGCACTGCGCCACATCTATCTCACCCACGCGCACTTCGACCACTACGCGACCACGAATTACCTGCTCCGCCGGTTCCCGGACGTGACCGTTGTCGCGAGCGACGCGGTGCTCACGAGCATCGCCCGCCAGACACCCGGTGGAGTGCTCGCCGGCACGTACCGGAACATCTTCGGCGACGCCCTTCCCGAGCCTCCGCTCACTGTCCAGGGTTCCGTGTTCCCCGCCGGCGGGCTGCTCCTTGACGGGCACGAACTCTTCGCGCACGAGGTAGGCCACTCCGACACCGACGACACCAGCGTGCTGCACGTGCCCTCGCTCGACCTGGTCATAGCCGGTGACGTCGTTTACAACAACGTGCACCAGTACCTCGGAGAAGGCCGCGACGGCGGCCTGGACGCCTGGCACCAGGCCCTCGACAGAGTCGCCGCCCTGAAGCCACGGTTCGTAGTGGCCGGGCACAAAGACACGCAACGGGGAAATCCCGCATCGGACATCGAGGAAACGCGGCGCTATCTCGACGTCGGCGCTGCCGTCCTCGAGCAGTCCACGAACCCCGTCGATTTCTTCGACGCGATGAAGCAGCGCTACCCGGAGCGGGTGAACCCGTGGGCGATCTGGCTGAGCGCCCTTCAACTGTTCGACCACTGAAAACCAACACCGCCGGTTCGAACGCGGCCGGTAGTCGTACGAGACCTCTCGGGTGCTTGGCCTAGTCCTTGCGGCCACTGACGGCCAAACCGACGCCGAGCCCGACCATCGTGAGGCCCGCCGCGCCGCCGACAAGTTCCAAGCGCCCCGCAGAGCGGGCGAACCAGGACCGGACCGTGCCCGCCGCCACGCTCCACACGGAATCCATCGCCAGGGCGATCGCGGCGAAGACCGCGCCCAGGGCGACCATCTGAAGGCTGGCATGCCCGGCGGACGGGTCGACGAACTGCGGAAGGATCGCCGCGAAGAACACCACCGTTTTCGGGTTGGTCACGCCAACGATGAATCCCTGCAGCAGCGTGCGACCACCACCGATCGGGGCCGCCTGCGCCTCGAATGCCTCCCGCAGCGCCCGACGGTGCCGGATCGCCTGGACGCCGAGGTAGATCAGATATGCGGCACCGGCAAGCTTTATCACGGTGTAGATCACGGCGGAGGTCTGGATGATGGCACCGACACCAAAACCGACGGCTGTGGCCGCGGTGAAGCTGCCAACCGCCCCGCCGACGGCGGTCGTCAGCGCGGCCCGTCGGCCGTACGCCAGGGCACGGCTGATCGCGAAAAGCACCGAGGGGCCCGGGATGACGATCAGTACGAACGACGCGAGCGCGAAGGCGGCTAGACGGTCAGGCGACGGCATGCGGCCAGGCTAGACGATCAGGCAATCTGTCGGCGGGGTGCAGCGAAACCGAAGATGTCTAAAGCTGCTCCGCGCGGCGGAAGTGCTGGCGTTTCTTCGAGTCGCGGGTCACGAAGCCGAGCCGGGCCAGCTCGTCGCGCAGTTCCCGGGCATCGTCGCCGTCGCCTCGGTCCAGGGCCTGCTGGCGCGCCGCGAAGAGGGCCGCCGCCTCCGCCGGGACGTCCGGCAGGTCCGGCACCCAGCGGCGGTAGGAGCCGGCGTACGGATCCTGCTCCGCCCAGGCCGCGCCGAAGGCCGGTGCCAGCCGCGCGGCCCCCAGGTGGGACGGTTCCCTTGCCAGTTCCCGCCCGGTCCGCCCGAGCAGCACGAGTTGATCGCCCTCCCGGTAGGCCACGGCGACCGCGCCGCGCGGCACTGTGCGGGTGGTTCCCGGCCGGGTCAGCGTCACCTCGGTGCCGGAGATTCGCACGGTCAGCGACTCCTGGTCGATCAGGGCGGCCAGCACCAGCCCGGCGATCGCGCCGAGCAGCAGCCCGCCGATCGTCACCCCGGGCTCGGGCAGGCTGTCCACCGCGCGCAGCGGCCCCCGCATCGGCGCCCACGGCAGGCGCAGGATCCACTCGGGCAGCTGGAGCACCACCCAGCCCAGCCCGGCGCCGGCCGCCGGCACGGCGGTCCACACCGCCAGCCGCGCCCATCCAGGTGTCGCCACGATCGTCTCGTTGGTCACGCCTGCAGAGTCTTCGGGCCGCGGCCGGGCCGCCGCTACCGGCAGTGGTCGCACCCCCGTCGACCAAAGTCGATGCGGCTCCCGACTACCGGCCACTGCGTGCGCCGCCCGCGACGCGTACGGTCCAGTCATGAGGCGCTGGCTGGTCGAGGCGGCCCTGGCCGCCGTCGCCGTGGCCCTGGGCAGCTTCTTCCTGTGGACCACCCTGAACGAGGGCGACAGCTGGCCGATCGGGGTCGAGCTGATCGCCGGGGCGGTGGCGGTCGCCGCCCTGATCCGGTTCCGGCGCAGCCGCCCGGTCGCGCTCGCGCTCGCGCTGATCGTGCTCGGGCTGCTCTTCGGGCTGCCGATGGGCGCCACGGCCATCGCGTTGTTCTCCGTCGCGCTGTACCGCCCGGCCCAAGTCGCCGTGGCCGTCACCGCGGTGCACGCGGTCTCGCTGGCGACCGTCTATCTGATCGCGCTCGGTCCCACCCGCACCTACTGGGAGGCGACGATCTTCCTGGTGCTGCTGCACGTCATCCTGGTCGCGATCGGGATGCTGATCCGCGCGCGGCGCCGGCTCGTCCGGTCCTGGGCCGAGCGGGCGCGGGAGGCCGAGCAGGGCCAGGAGTTGCGCGTCGAGCAGGCCCGGCTGGCCGAGCGCGAGCGGATCGCCCGGGAGATGCACGACGTGCTGGCCCACCGGATCTCGCTGCTGGCCGTGCACGCCGGTGCGCTGGAGGTGCGCCGGGACGCGCCGGAGAGCGAACGGGCGGCGGCCGGGGTGATCCGGCAGTCCGCGTACTCGGCGCTGGAAGAGTTGCGGCAGGTCATCGGGATGCTGCGGGAGCCGGCCGAGGACCGGCCGCAGCCGACCCTCGACGACGTGCCCGCGCTGGTCGAGCAGTCCCGGGAGGCCGGGGTACGGGTGGAACTGGAGCTGGCCGCCGCCGGGGCGCCGGCCGGGGTGGGCCGGCACGCCTACCGGATCGTGCAGGAGGCGCTGACCAACGCCCGCAAGCACGCCCCCGGCACACGGGTGCGGGTGGCGGTCACCGGTCACGCCGAGCAGGGCCTGGTGGTGGAGGTCGGTAACCCGCTGCGGGCCGGCGGGCCGGCGCTGCCCGGCTCGGGCACCGGCCTGGTCGGCCTGGGCGAGCGGGTCCAGCTCGCCGGCGGCCGGCTGGAGCACGGCCCGACCGCGAACGGCGAATTCGAGCTGAGAGCCTGGCTGCCATGGAACCCCTGACCCCGGTACGGGTGCTGCTGGTCGACGACGACGCGCTGGTCCGGGCGGGACTGACCATGATGCTCGACGCGTTCGACGGCATCGAGGTGGCCGGCGCGGTCACGGACGGCACCGAGGTCGCCGCCGCCGTCAACAGTCACCGCCCGGACGTGGTGCTGATGGACATCCGGATGCCGGGCATGGACGGGCTCACCGCGACCGAGTCGCTGCGCGCCCGCCGGGATCCGCCCGAGGTGATCGTGCTGACCACCTTCGACACCGACGCCCACGTGCTGCGGGCGATGCGGGCCGGCGCCAGCGGCTTCCTGCTCAAACACACCCCGCCGGCGGAGATCGCCCGCGCGGTGCGGCGGGTGGCGGCGGGCGAGCCGATGCTGTCGCCCGAGGTGCTGCGCCGGATGATGAACCACGTCGCCGCCGCCGAGCTGGATCCGGGACGGGACCGGGCCCGCGCGGCGCTGCTGCGCCTGAGCCCGGGCGAGCGCGACGTCGCGCTGCTCGTCGCGCAGGGCCGCACCAACCAGGAGATCGGTACGGCGCTGCGGATGAGCACGGCCACGGTCAAGGCGTACGTGTCGCGCATCCTCACCAAACTCGACCTGACGAACCGGGTCCAGGTCGCCCTGCTGGTGCACGACGCCCGTTAGCTCCCGCGTTTGCGGACCACCGGGGAAAAGCCGGATCCGACAATCGCATTGACATTCGTCGCGCGGTTTGTATTGCGCGTATCCGCGGCCTGGGAGTGGTTGCGATCGATGAATTGCTGTGCAATCATCGGTTGTCGCCTCATCGCCGCGACAACGGGGGAACGGCCATGGCGACTGGTCCGACCCTGCGTAAAAGCGGCCAGTCTTCATGGAGGATACAGATTTCATGAGCCTGTCACTCAGTGATCGACACGGGGCCAGTGAGCGGCCCATGGCACCCGGATCCATCAGGCACCGTCGTTGGTATGCCGTGGCCCTGGCCGCGGCTCTGGTGGCCGCGCCGATGCCCGCCTACGCCGAGGGCAGCTGGAACAGCAGCCTCGGCAACGTGCGCAGCGGCTTCCTCTCGCGCACCTGGCACGACAGCAACAACGACGGCACCGTCACGAAGACCGTCCTCACGGGCTGCTCCCGCTCGGACGACGCGACCTTCCATCTGGACGTCGACCTGCGCCGCAACCGCACCGCGGCGCCCGACGTCTCGTACGGACGCAAGAGCGTGGCCGCCTGCAAGGGCGGGACCGGCACCGGCACCTGGGGCGACCAGACCTCCGGTGACTACTTCCTGCAGTTCTGGCACCACGACTTCGGCACGGTGTCCGCGTCGAGCGTGCGTACCACCTATTAGTAGAATGGGCCGCGGGTGAGCGCAATGCTCACTCGCGGCCCTCACAAATGTGCGGCCCAACTGTTCGTGTCGTTTCCACTATTGAGTAGAAAGCGTGTCCGTCATCCTCAGCGAAGCATTCGACATCCGCGCTGACCAGGTGCATTTCCGATATCGGCGCCGTGGTGCCGGTGCGGTGCTGGCCGATTTCTCGGTCGCGCTGGACGGCCGGCCGACCGTGCTGATCGGGCCGAACGGTGCGGGCAAGTCCACGCTCATGCGGCTCCTGACCGGGCAGCTGCGGCCCAGCCGCGGCACGATCACCCGGAGCGGCAAGGTCGGCTGGAGCGCGCAGCACACCGCCGCGCTGCCCGGCTTCACCGTCACCGAGCAGGTGCAGTACGCCAGCTGGCTCGCCGGGCTCGCCCGCGCCGCCGCGGTCGACGAGACGGCACGCGCCCTCGCCCGGACCAACCTCACCGAGCTCGCGGGACGGCCGGCGACCCAGCTCAGCGGCGGCGAACTGGCCCGCCTGGGCATCGCGTGCGCGCTCGCGAGCGCGCCGGAGTTCCTGGTGCTGGACGAGCCGACGGCCGCGCTGGATCCGCTGGCCCGCCGGTCGGTGACCGCGGTCCTGCAGGCGCTGGCCGCCCAGGGTGTCGGCATCCTGGTGTCGTCGCACACCGCCACGGACGTCGGGCCGCCGTTCACCCGGCTGCTCGTGCTCGACCGGGGGCGGCTCGAGTTCGACGGTTCGGTGCAGCAGTTCTTCGGCCTCCGGCACACCAGCGGTGTGGTGGCGGACCTTGCGCAGGCCCTCCGTGACCGCTAGCCCGGCGTACGCCACCGCCCAGCCCGTCCGCTTCCCCAACCGCCGGGCGGACCGGTCCTATCTGCGGACCCCGGCCGTCCTGTTCGCGATTCCCTGCGCCGTGCTGGCGCAGCTGTTCCTCAGCGCGAACACGACGACACCCAACTACGCGCTCGCCCAGGCCGCCGCGGTCACCGCGACCATGGCCATCGTCGGGCCGATCGTCGCGCTCTGCGCCGCCTGGGAGGCGTTCACCCTACGCAGCCTGTGGGGCCGGCTCACGGTCAGCCGGTCCTGGTGGCGGGTGCTGGTGCAGCGGCTGACCCCGGTGCTGGCCGTCGGCGTGCTGGTGCAGGCGATGCTGTACGTCGTGGCGCTGCTCCAACTGCCCGATCCCGCCTGGCCCGGCTGGCAGCTGCCGTTCCTGTCCCTGCTCGGCGTCGTGGCGTGGACGTTCTTCGGTGCTGCCACGGCCCTGGTGCTGGGCCGGCTGCTCGCCATGACGGTCGCGTTGCTGGTGCCGTACCTGGCGCTGACGTTGCCGGCCGGCTGGCAGCCGTTCTGGCTGCGGCACGTCAACGGCAGCCCGTTCGACTGCTGCTCGACCAGCGACGTGCTGGACCCGAGGGTCACGATCGGCTCGGCCGGGGTGCTGGGGACCATCCTGCTGCTTTCGCTGTGCGTCGCCCGGGTCCGCCTGGCGCCGAGCCAGCACCGTCCGTGGCTCGCCGCCGCCGTCGCGGTGGCGGCGCTCATCGCCGGCGGGGCCTGCGTCAGCGCCGCGACCGGGCTCGGCGCCATGCCGACAAAGCCGCGTTCCGCCGACGCACTCGTCTGCCGCGAGGACGTCTGCCTGTGGCCGGAGGACGGCGAAGCGCTGGCGGCCAACCGCGACGGATGGGCGGCTGTGCGCGAGGCCTGGCGGGGTCTCGGCCTGACGGTGCCGGAGAACGCGCGGATCGCCCCCGTCAGTGCCGGCGGCCGGCTGGCGCTCACCACCACCGCCACCGATGTGGACAGTGCCAAGACCACAATGGCGCAGCTGCTGCCCCGGGCGCTGACCGGCTGCCTGGGCGACTTCGACGATCCGGCTCGCAACGACAAGTTCGACCGGTTGAGCGTGCTGCTCGCAAGCCGGCTGACGTTCGCCGATCCGGAGGCGCGGGCGGTCACCGTGCCGGATCCGCAGCCGGTGCCGGCCGACGCCGAGTCGTTGTGGCGTGCTGTGGGACGGTGCGGCTCATGAAGCTGTTCCTGCGGGCGCACCACGCCTCGGCCGTCATCGCCGCCGGCGTCGGCCTCATGATCGCGGCCTGGTGGCTGGCCGGGTCGACCCTGCCGGTGCCGCAGCTCATGCAGGGCCGGGCCGCGCCGGTGGCGGTCGAGATGCTGCTCACGGTGCTGTACGCACCGCTGATCGCGTACAGCTTCGGTGGTGTGGCGCTGCGGGTGGAGCATGGCACCCGGCGGTCGCTGCTGGGACCGGATCTGTGCCTGATCGCTGTGGTCGGTGCCCCGGTCCTGGCCGTGGTGGTGCTGGCGGCGGCGAACGGCGACGGCGGCTTCGGCGCCACCATCGGCCGCGACGCGATGGCCTTCATCGGCGGCGCCCTGCTGTTGCTGACCGCGTTCGGCGAGTCCACAGCGGTGGCGGGGCCGGTTCTCTACTTCTTCGTCGTCAGCCTGCTGGGCAGTCAGCCGGACGGTTCCGCCCAGTGGTGGGCGGTGCTGCGGGCGCCGGCCACGCCCGCCACGGTGGCCGCCGCCTTCGTGGTGCTGGCCGCCGGCGTGGTCATATTCCATCTGCGAGCCCGGCAGACCGCCGGGGAGCGCGTGAGTCGGGTCTGACCGCTGGGCCGGGTCGGGACCCGGCCCAGCCGAGTCTCAGACGACGGGCACCATCGCGGCGAGAAGCTCGTCCAGCGGAATGCTGGCGAAGCCGACCCGGACGTCGCTGGCCCCGTACGGCAGCCAGAACCGGCCCCCGTGCAGGAGCCCGCCGCAGGAGTAGACGACGTTCGGCACGTACCCCTCGCGCTCGATCTCGTCGGGCTCCAGGAGCCCGTGCGGCAGGTCGGCGATGACCCGCTCCGGGGTGTCGAGGTCGAGCAGCATCGCGCCGATCGCGTACCGCCGCATCGGGCCCACCCCGTGCGTCAGCACGAGCCAGCCCGCCGGGGTCTCCACCGGCGACCCGCAGTTGCCCACCTGGATCAGGTCCCAGCCGCGGTGCGGGTTGAGCAGCGGCACCGCGTCCTGCCAGCGGTTCTGCTCGTCGCGGGTGCTCAGCCCGAGGGTCTCGCCGTCGGACCGGCACAGCGCCAGGTGCCGGCCGTGCACCGAGCGCGGGAACAGCGCCATGCCCTTGTTGCGGGCCGCCGGGCCGCGCAGCGCGGTGACCTCGAAGTGCCGCAGGTCGCGGGTCTGCATCATCCGGCCGCCGATGTGCCGGCCGTCGTACGCCGTGTAGGTGGCGTGGTAGGTCGTGCGCCCGTCGGCCTCCTCGACCTGCACGAAGCGGGCGTCCTCCATGCCGTTGCTCTCGGCCGGGGTGGCCGGCCAGAGCACCCGCTCGTGCAGCGGCACGGCGGCCGGGAAGGTAACCGCGTAGTCGCTGGCGACGATGCGCCGGATGGCCTCCAGCGTCTCGTTGGCGGTGGGCCGGGCCAGCAACTCGCCGGGCAGATGGCCGAGAACGTCCTCGAACTCCTCGTCGTCGTAGCGCTCGGGCAGCGAGGACAGCACGGTCGCGGTGATCTCGTTGTCCAGATCCTCCTCGGCCAGGCCCGCCGCGAGCAGGTCGCGCTGGTGCTTGGCGCCGACCCGCTGGCCGATCATCAGGGGCCCGTCGCGGTTCTCGAGCCGGATCCTGTCGTCCGGGCCGAGCACGGCCGAGCAGAAGCCGACCGAGGAGATGTGCCCCTCGCCGATCTGCCGCAGGCTGATCGCCGTCCGCAGCTCACCGGGCGCGAGGCCGTTCTGGTCGGGGTGCGGCACCATCGACGGGTTGCACAGGGCCGCCGCCTCGACGGAGAACTCGTGGCTGAAGTAGGCCCCGATCAGCGCGCGGGCGGTCGGCGACAGCTCGATGTCCGTCGGCACGCGGTGGTGCACCAGGTCGTAGTGGTGCTGGAAGGTGGCGCAGATGTCGTGGTGGCGGCCTGCGAAGCGGCTCAGCACGTCGTCCAGCAGCCGGGTGATCTCGTCCTCGTCGAGCTGCAGGATCCGCTCGATGATCAGCGATGCGCGGTTCTGCCCGAGCTGGGCGTCCTCGCCGGGCACGAAGAGCTTGATGACGACCCGGCGGCCGTCGGGCTGCATCGTGAGGGCGTGACGCAGGGCGATCGACGTGGTCCGGACATCGCGAGGATCCAAAATCGCGGTCATGCTAGTCCTCCGCCTGACGGTCGGGTCGCGCTCCGGCCCGCCAGCACGCGCGCGTGCTGCAGGGTGGAGATGAGCGCGAGGGTGGATTCGGCGCCTTGGTTCAGATTAGGGCCATTCGGCGTCAAACCGTCATATCCGCCGCCCGTCAGTGGGTCGTACATGAGGGTGCCGGAATCGTTGTCGCCCAGGAACCACGCGATGGCCTGGAACAGGGGCGCGTCCCAGCGTTCGTCGCCGGTCACCGCGCCCGCCGTGGCGCAGGCGTCGGCGGTCGCGGCCGCCTCGATCGGCTGCTGGTCGTAGCGGTGCTGGGGCACGCCCGGCCGCCAGCCGCCCACCGGGACGGTGGAGAGGTGGCCCTGGTGCTCCTGCATCCGGCACAGCCAGCTCAGCATCCGCAGCCCGTCGCCGAGCAGCGGTTCGTCGCCGAGCAGGTCGCCGGCCTGGATGAGCACCTCGGCCAGGGCCGGGTTGGCGTAGGTCAGCTCGCGCTCCGGCCACACCCAGGCCGGGTCGGAGCCGGGCAGCCCGACCACCGTGGCCGCGTCGCCGAGCAACTCGGCCGCCGCGCCGGACCGCGGATCGGCCCGCAGCACCTCGGCCGCGCCCAGCCCGGCGAAGGCCATGGCCCGCGGCCAGGGGGAGCGCTGGCGCACCGCGACGGCGAACGCCGTACGGGCCTCGGCCCGGATCCACGGCACCGGGCATCGCCCCGCGGCCGTGCCCAGACCCCACACCGCGCGGCCCCACCAGTCGCCCAGGCCCGGCTCGTCCCGCCAGCGCCGGTCGTAGCCGAGCCGGTTGCGGCAGGTGCCGTCCGGTGCCAGCGCGTGGGTGAGGAAGGCCAGATAGCGCTCGGCCAGCCGGGCCACCAGCGCGGTCGGCTGCGGCTCGCGGCAGGCGAGCAGCAGGCCCCGGGACACGTCGTCCACGCAGTAGCCGTGCTCGCGCCGGGCGATCGCGTTCCGGGCGTGTTCGAACAGCCCGGTGTCGTCGGAGATCCGGGCGATCTGGGACCAGTTGGGTTCGGGTGCGTCGACGAGCCGGACCGGCGGCGGCACGAGCCGCAGGGAGACGCTCACGCTGGTACGGGCGCGGTGATGGGCGTGCGGTCCCGCACCAGGCGCGCGGCGAGGGCTCGGTACCGGGCGGCCACGGCGGGCCAGCGCAGGGTCGGACCGCCGCCGAGCCCGCTCAGGTGGTGCGCCGCGTCCGGGGTGGACAGCAGATGCCGGATCGCGGCGGCCATCGCCTCCGGATCCTGGTGCGGTACGAGCAGGCCGGGACCGTCGGCGAGCAGTTCCACGGCGTGCGGGAACTCGGTGGCCACCACGGGCACGCCGGCGCCGACCGCCTCGATGAGCACCCCCGAGGTGACCTGCTCGGTGGAGTCGTACGGCAGCACCACGACGTCGGCCGAGCGGATCAGCCGGCTCAATGTCGCCTGGTCGTGGTAGACGTCGTCCCACCGCACGGCGTCCGCGACGCCCAGTTCGGCGGCCAGCGCCTTGAGCGACTCCCGGTAGACGTCGCCGTGGTGTTCGAGCACCTTGGGATGGGTCCGCCCGGCGACCGTGTACGTGGGCATCGGATCGAGGTCACCCAGCAGGGCCAGCGTGCGCAGCGCCCACTCGATGCCCTTGCCGGGCCCGAGCAGCCCCCAGGTGAGCAGGTGCGGGACGTCGTGGGCCGCGGGCGGGGCGCTGGAGTGGCTGCCGGCGCCGTGCGGGATGACCGTCACCTTGCGGGCGTCGATCCGGTAGCCGGTGGTCAGCCGCTGGCGTGCGGTGTCGGTCATGGTGACCACCGCGTCGGCGGCCGCCACGATCCGTTCCAGCACCGCGCGCTGGGTGATCGAGGGCGCGCTCAGCACGGTGTGCAGGACAACGATCGTCGGGACCTTGACGGCGCGCAGCACCGGCAGCACCTCGTCGCCGTCGACGCCGGGGTAGATGCCGTACTCGTGCTGCACGATCGCGACATCGAAGCGGTTGAGCACGTTCGCCGCAGCCATCCACCCGCCGGCGGTGTCCGTGGACCAGGTGTGTGCCACCCGCGGCGCCGTACGGTCGATCGCCAGACCGCCCCCGGCGGCGTCGGCGGAGAGCAGCCGGACCACACCGTTGCCGGGCGCTCCGCCCGTCAGGTGACTGGCGAGCGCCGCGTTGAACGTCGCCAGACCGCACTGGGTGGGGGGATAGGTGCTCAGGAAACCGTAGGTGGCGGGCATTGACGGGCCTTTCTGATCAGGTGGGCTGCCTCCCCGCAGCGCGGATCAGCGCGCGCGGGGGTGGAGCGTGAGCGCACGCTTCAGCTTTCGGCGGCGGCTGACTTAAGAAATGCCGCAATTCGGTAATATGACATTAACAAGAACGGCCGTTCAGCCGACCAAATCCCGGTAAATCGCCAGGTAGTCGTCGACCATGCGGTCGGCGGAGAAGCGCGACCGGGCCCGCGCCCGGCAGGCCGCCCGGTCCAGCCCCGCGATGCCCGCCACGGCGGCCACCGCCTGGTCGACGTCGTCGACCAGCCGGCCGGTGAGACCTTCGTCCACGACCTCGGGCATCGATCCCTTGCGGTACGCGACCACGGGCGTCCCGCAGATCATCGACTCGACCACCGACAGCCCGAACGGCTCGGCGAACAGGATCGGGTGCAGCAGCGCCGCGCTCCCGCCGAGGATGGTGGCCCGTTCCCGCGGCCCGACCGACCCGAGATAGACCACCCGGTCGCCGTCGATGTGCGGTTCCACCTGCTCGGCGAAGTAGCGCTGGTCCTGCACGATGCCGCAGAGCGTCAGCCGGCGCCCGGCCCGGCGGGCGATCTCGATGGCCGTGTGCGTGCCCTTGTCCGGATGGATGCGCCCGAAGGCCACCAGGCCGTCCCCGCCGGCCGGGTCGAACGGCAGCCCCTCCAGGTCGACTCCGTGGTAGACGGTGGCGACATAGTCGAGGTCAGGGGAGCGGTCGGCGTCCGAGATGGAGACGTAGCGCGACCGGCCCCGGCGGTACGCGGGCAGGATGTTCGCCCCCGAGAACCCGTGCACGGTGGTCAGCATCGGCGCCCGGCAGTGCTCGGAGAACGCCAGCGGCAGCCAGTCGATGTGGTTGTGGACCAGGTCGAAGTCGCCGGAGCGCTGCAGGGCGTACGAGACGTGCAGGGCCTCCCAGACCCGGCCGTCGATCTCCGGGGTGTCCTCGTAGCCGCTCGGGCAGATGCCGTCGAGAGTGGCCTTGGTGACCGAGTCGAGCGTCGCGAACAGCGTCACGTCGATCCCGCGTGCGGTCAGGCCCTCGGCGAGCAGACTGGTGATCAGCTCCCAGGGTCCGTAGTGAACCGGCGGTGTGCGCCAGGCGATCGGTCCGAGCAGGGCGACCCTCATGCGCCCCAGTATGGGAGCGGAACCGGTGTTTCGCGGGAGGTTCCCGTGTTAAAGAGTGACTATGCAGAACCCGTGGTGGCACAGCGCCGTCGTCTATCAGATCTATCCGCGCAGCTTCGCCGACGCCGACGGGGACGGCATGGGTGACCTGCGCGGCATCATCGAGCACCTGGACCACATCGCGGGCCTGGGCGTCGACGTGATCTGGTTGTCCCCGGTCTATCCCTCCCCGCAGGACGACAACGGCTACGACATCAGCGACTACCAGGACATCGAGCCGGTGTTCGGCACGCTGGCCGACTTCGACGAGTTGCTGACCGGGGTGCACGCCCGCGGCATGAAACTGGTCATGGACCTGGTCGTCAACCACAGCTCGGACGAGCACCCGTGGTTCGCCGAGAGCCGTACCGGCAAGGACAGCCCGAAGCGCGACTGGTACTGGTGGCGCCCGGCCCGCGAGGGCATGGAACCGGGCTCCCCGGGCGCGGAGCCGACCAACTGGGGCTCGGCCTTCGGCGGCTCGGCCTGGGAGTACGACGAGGCCAGCGGCGAGTACTTCCTGCACCTGTTCAGCCGCAAGCAGCCCGACCTGAACTGGGAGAACTCGGCGGTCCGCGAGGCGATCTACGCGATGATGAACTGGTGGCTGGACCGGGGTGTGGACGGCTTCCGGATGGACGTCATCGACCACATCTCCAAGGACACCACGCTGCCGGACGGGGCGCTGCGGCCCGGCACGCCGTACGGCGACGGTGGCCCGCACTACCTGAACGGGCCGCGCAACCACGAGTTCCTGCACGAGATGCACCAGCGGGTCTTCGCCGGCCGTGACGAGTTGCTGACCGTCGGCGAGATGCCGGGCGTCACGGTGGACGAGGCGGTGAAGTACACCGACCCGGCCCGCGAAGAGGTCGACATGGTCTTCCAGTTCGACCACGTGTGGGCCGACCGCGGCGCCGACCCGTGGGTGCTCTACCCGCTGCGGCTCACCAACCTCAAGGCGATCTTCGGGCGCTGGCAGGCCGGGCTCGCCGAGGTCGGCTGGAACAGTCTCTACTGGAACAACCACGACCAGCCCCGGGTCGTCTCCCGCTTCGGCGACGACAGCCCGCGGTTCCGGGAGCGCTCGGCCAAGATGCTCGGCGCGGTGCTGCACCTGCATCGCGGCACGCCGTACGTCTACCAGGGCGAGGAACTGGGGATGACGAACGCGCCGTTCGCCGCCATCGCGGACTTCCGGGACATCGAGGCGCTCGGCCACTATGCCCAGGCGGTGGAACACGAGGGCCGCTCTCCCGAGGACGTGCTGACCGTGCTGCGGGCCCGGGGGCGGGACAACGCCCGTACGCCCATGCAGTGGAACGCGTCGCCGCAGGCCGGCTTCACCAGCGGCACGCCGTGGCTGGCGGTCAACCCGAACTATCCGCAGATCAACGCCGAGGCCGCGGTCAAGGACGAGGAGTCGGTCTACCACTTCTACCGCAGGCTGATCGAGCTGCGGCACGAGGAGCCGGCGGTCGTCTACGGCGACTTCACCATGCTGCTGCCGCACGACGAACGGCTGTACGCCTTCACCCGGGCCCACGGCGACACGACCCTGCTGGTCATCGGCAACTTCTCGGGCGAGACCGTACGGGCGGAGATCGCCGACGCCGCGGCGTGGGAGTCAGCGGAACTGCTGCTCACCAACGCCGCGCCGCCGCAGGGCCTGGTCCTGCAACCGTGGCAGGCCGTGATCTACCGCTCGGTCAGGCGGTGATGGTGTTCCAGGAGTAGGCCAGCAGCGCGAAGGCGGCGCCGAGCAGGGCCAGCGAGATGCCCCGGGTGCCGATCGGCAGCGCCGCGAGGACGAGCAGGATGACCGCGATGACGTAGAAAAGTCCCTGGATGCTCATTGGTGTTCCTCAATTCGTGTGGGGGGTGCGGCGCGCCATGTACCCCCTACCCGAGCTGAGCTAAACAACCGTGACCATCCCGATGCACGCGACCGCGGCGCCCGGGTCAGGCCGCGTCGGCCGGGTGACGCTCGGCGGGCTCGCGCAGGGCCCAGCGGCGGGCGAGCACGATGGCGCCGGCGCAGGCCCCGGCGACGAGCAGCATCTCGATCACCACGGCGGGGGACGAGGTGCTGAAGCCCGTCATCCACGCGAACGCCATGGTGATCGGCGTGACGACGATGCCGGCCAACGGCAGGAGCAGGATCATCGCGTTGGCCGTGGCCCGGATCCGCGGCAGGTCCCGCAGGCGGGTGCGGACGGTGGCCACCGTCCCGGCCACGACCAGCACGGCGGGGATGAGGTAGTAGGCGGTGACGACGACCTGCACCGGAATATCGGGGTCGGTGGTCAGCTCGCCGAGGCTCACGCCGAGCGGGTCGAGCAGCGCGAGGGCGCCGACGCCGAGGGCCGCACCAAGCGTGCCACCGACCAGCGCGGTGCCGAGCAGCCGGCCGAGCTCGGGCGGCTCACGGTGGACGCCCGCCTCGTCGGCGAGCCGCCGCGCGAAGCCGGGCACGTCGGCGCCGAGCAACTGGGCCGGCCCGACCCCGTCGGCGGCGGCGGACTCCAGGTCGAGTCGCAGGTCGGCGGCGAGCGCCGCACGGTCGGCGTGCCGCACCCCGTGTGCCCGCCAGGCGCGGTCCGCGGTGGCCAGGGCTTGGTCGATGGTCTCCACGGCTAACTCCTCGGGCTCTCGGGAACGGCGTCGGGCAGCAGGGCGTCGACGACGCCGACGAACCGGGTCCACTGCCGTTGCCAGGACTGCAGCCGGGACCGGCCGGCCTCGGTGAGCGCGTAGACCTTGCGCGGTGGGCCGGACGGGCTGGCCTGCAACTCGTCGGCGACCAGGCCGAGGCGGCGCATCCGGGTCAGCAGGGGATAGACGGTGCCGTAGCCGACGGCGTCGAAGCCGGCCGCCTCGACCCGCCGGACCAACTCGTAGCCGTGCACGGGCTCGCGGGCGAGCAGCGCGAGCAGGCACATGTCGAGCGCTCCGCGCAGCAACTGCGTCTGCCGCTCGGCATCCCCGGCATCGGAGTAATCGGCCGCTATCATGCGACGCATAATAGCAGCTATTAGGCGCCGCCAAATACCGGTGCCGCGCCGGTGGGCACTGCGGTGCGCTACTACGAGCGAAACCTGGGCTGGATCGCGATCCCCGGCGCCTTCGCCGGAGGCACGCCGGACCGGTGCCGGGCCTTCCGCCTGCCCGACTCCCTGTTCGAGCCGCCCTTCGAGCGATTCCACCCGTTCTGAGAAGGGCTCAGCACCGAATCGCATGGGTCTCGCCGCGGGTGGGCTCAAGCGCTCCGAAGAAAGGCGCGCACCTCCTCGCTCTCGGGGACGCCGAGTTCCTCGTAGAGCCGCAGAGCTTGGCGCCCGTGCTCGCGCGCGCGGTCGGCGACCCCGAGGCTCAGGTGGGCCCTGGCCAGGCCGTCGTGAGCCCGGGCCTGCTCGGGCCGGTTGCGGGCCGTGCCGGCGAGGGCGAGCGCGGTGGCGTGTGCGTCGATAGCCTGCGCCGCCTCGCCCAGCGACAGGGCCGCCTCGCCGAGCCCGTTGCGGGCCGCGGCCTCGTCGCTGCTGTTGCCCATGGCCCGGTAGCGCGCCCCGGCCTCGCGGTGGCGGGTCATCGCCTCCTCGGGCCTGCCCTCGTGCCGCAGTGCCAAGCCGAGGTGGTTGAGCACTCGGGCCTCGCCCAGCGGGTCGCCTTGCCTGCGGTGCAGCGCCAGCGCCAGGTCGAGATGGCGTCGCGCCTCCTCGTGGCGGCCCAGCTGGTCGAGGATCATGCCGAGGTCGCCGAGGACGAACCCCTCCCTCGACCTGTCGCCGGCGATCCGGGTGAGGTCGAGCGCCTGCTTGAGGCACTGCTCGGCCTTCGCGCTCTCGCGGCCGCGCCAGGCCACGTTGCCGAGCGCGTTGAGCGCGAGCGACCTCTCCTCGTTGTCCTCGCAGATGGCGAGCGCCTGGTGCGCGAGGGTCTCGGCCCGCTCGTAGTCGCCGAGCCGCCAGTAGGTCCACGCCAGGTCGGCGAGCGCGCGGCCCTCCACGACGGGATCCCCGAGCGCGCGACTCCGCTGCAGCGCGATGCTGTGCAGGGTGACGGCGTCGTCGTGGTGGGCCTGACGATCGAGATAGGGGCGTAGGGCCACGGCGAGGTGGCCGACGCACACCTGGGGGCCGTGGGTCACGGTCGCGATGATGTTGGTGCGCTCGGCGTCGAGCCAGCCGATGGCCTCGGTCGGGCCGCCGATCGGCTGCACCGGCGTGAGCTGCGGCGGCAGCCCCGGCCGGTCGCCGATGTTGGCGGGGAACAGCTGCCCGACCGCCGCGCGGGACCGGTGCAGATAGTGCACCAGCAGGCGCATGAGTGCGTCGGCGTCGTCCTCGGCGAGCGAGCGCGCGTGCTCGCGCAGCAGGTCGTGCAGGGTGTAGCGGCCCGGCTCGCGCTGCAGGAGCATGTGCGCGTCCAGGAGGCTCTCCAGCGACTCCTCGGCCTCGAACACGGAGACGCCGGCGAGAGCCGCCGCGGCGTGTGGCTCGATGTCCCGGCCGGGGGCCGGCCCGAGCAGCCGGAACATCCGCTGCTCCGCCGCGCCGAGCTGCTCGTAGGAGACCGTGAACGCCGCCGCGACGCTGCGCTCGGACGTCGCGAGCTCGGCGAGCCGGCCCCGCTCGGCGTGCAGGCGGCCGGCCAGGTAGGACACCGTCCATCGGGGCCGGTGCTGCAGCCGCGCCGCGGAGATCCGGATGGCGAGCGGTAGGCGCCCGCACAGCTCCAGCACCTCGCCCACGGCATCGGGCTCGTCTGTGGCGCGCTCGCCCACGATGCTCTCGAACAGCGTGACGGCGTCGTGGGTCGGCAGCACGTCCACGGAGAGCGCGTGCGCGCCGTCCAGGTCGGTCAGCCGCCGGCGGCTGGTGATCAGCAGGAGGCTGTCGGTGACACCGGGGAGCAGCGGGCGCACGTGCTCGCCGTCCGCCGCGTTGTCGAGGACGACGACGATGCGGCGCCGCGCCAGCTCGGCACGCCAGCGGGCGCTTCGCTCGGCCTCCGTCGCCGGGATGTCGGTCAGGCCGAGCTGCCGGAGCAGGGCATCGAGCGCGGCGGCGGCCGGGAGTGGATCCTGGCCCCCGGTGTGCGCCCGCAGATCGATGAAGAGCTGGCCTTCCGGGAAGCGGTCGGCCAGCCGGTGGGCGGCGCGGACGGCGAGCGTGGTCTTGCCGATGCCGGCCATGCCGTCGATCGTCACGATCGTCTGCTGGCGCTGCGCGGCGAGCCGGTCCAGCTCGGCGGCGCGGCCGGCGAAGTCGGGGATGTCGTAGGGCAGGAAGCTCGACCGGGTCTCGCCCTCTGCCTTGGGTGCGGGGCCGCCGGCCAGGACCGCCCGCTCCAGCTCGATGAAGGCGGGACCGGGATCGAGGCCCTGCTCCTCGGCGAGCGCCGCACGATACGACCGGGCCGTGGCGAGGGCGTCTGCCTGCCGCCCGGCGCGGTGCAGGGCCGAGACGAGCAGGCCGACGAGCCGTTCCCGCAGTGGGTGGGCCGCCACGTGGTCGGCCAGCTCGTCGAGCACCTGGCAGTGGCGGCCCGCGTCGAGCTCGGCCGCCATGAGGCGCTCGACCGCGGTCAGCCGCCGGTCGTCCAGCAGCGCACGGGCACCCTGCGCATAGCCGGCGTGCACGTCGGCCAGGGCGTCGCCGTGCCACAGCCGCAGCGCGTCCCGGAAGCGGCCCGCGGTGACCAGCTCGGCGAAGCTCTGCACATCGAGCTGGCCGGGCTCGGGGAGCGCGACGTAGCCACCAGGTCGCGTCTGGAGAACGTGGTCGGCGCTGACGCCGCGGAGCGCCCGGCGGAGGGCGGTGATTGCGGCGTGGATCTGTGACCGGGCGGTGTCGGGCTGGTCGTAACCCCAGACGGCCTCGATCAGCTTTTCCATGCTGATCACCCGGCCGGCGTGGAGCAGCAGGTAGGCCAGCACCGCGCGATGCCGCGGAGCGATGCCGGGCACCGCCTCGCCGTCGGCGAGCACCTGCACCGGGCCCAGGAGCGTGAAGAGCATCTCCACCTGTCGCCTCCCATCGTCGACGCATCGCGAATCTATCAATCCGGGCCGACATTCTTTTCCCGTCAGCAAGACGCAGGTCGAAGGAGCGAGAACGATGCAAGCACGGATGAAGAACCCCGCCACGATCATCCCAGCCGCGATGCAGCCGATTCAGGGTCTGATGAAGGCCGCCCAGTCGCAGGGCGTTCCCGAGGAGCTCCTGGAGCTGGTACACCTGCGGGTGAGCCAGATCAACAGCTGCAGCTTCTGCGTGGACTCCGGGGTGAAGAACCTGCGGAAGCGGGGCGAGAGCGACGAGCGGATCGGCCTGGTGTCGGCTTGGCGCGAGACGCCGTACTACACCGACGCGGAGCGCGCCGCGCTGGAACTGGCCGAGGCCGCCACGCGGCTGGCCGACCGCGCCGACGCGGTGTCCGATGAGGTCTGGGACGCGGCCGCCGACCACTTCGACGAGCGGCAGCTCGCCTCGATCCTCCTGATGATCGCCGTGACCAACCTGTTCAACCGCCTCAACGCCCCCGTCCGGCAGCTCGCCGGCAGCTGGTGAAGGAGTCCCGAAATGTCTGCCGTTCGATCACACACGTACTCGGTTGATCCCGCCGACCTCGAGGAGTTCCTGGCCCGCCGGGCCTCGCTGATCGGCACCGTCCGCGAGACGCACCCGGGGCTGACGATGACCCTGCTGGTCAAGCTGGAGGACGACACCTACAGCGACACCTGGCACTGGGCGAGCGGCGCGCAACTGGGCGCCGCGCTCGCCGCTCTCCCCACCTTTCCGGAGGCCCCGCTGACCATGGCGCTCACCAGGAATGCGACTGCGCGCAACGGACTGGTCGTCGATCAGCGCTGAGTCATGGAAGGAACTTGCCTGGGGTTCCGCAGCGGGCTGGCTAAGCCGGATCGATCAGGATTCGAGAAGTGTCGACGACCCCGTGCACTTAGCGTGACGCCAAGGACATCATTTTGACCGACTGGAGGTAGCCCAGTGACACAGCAGCAGGCAGGCAAGGGCAGGCCCGGCGCGTTCTCCCGGTGGATGCAGCAGACGATGAACGCCCGGATGAACCGCAAGATCCGGCGTGGCCGTGGCGACTTCATGGGCATGGAGGTATTGATCCTGAACACGGTCGGCAGCCGGAGCGGGCAGCCGCGGGAGACGCCGGTGGCGTGGTTCGCCGACGGTGCGGATTCCTGGCTGGTCGTCGCGTCGGGCGGTGGGAGCCGGCACCCGGACTGGCACGTCAACCTGATGGCGCATCCCGACCGGGCGTCGATCGAGCTGCCCGGCCGCGACACCCTGCCGGTGGCACCGCACCTGCTCGACGGCGCCGACCGCGCCCAGGCCTGGCAGCGCATCGCCGCCGCGGCGCCCCGCATCGCCAAGTATCAGAGCAAGTCCGACCGGGAGTATCCGGTGGTCCGGCTCACGAAGCGGTGACCACCGGGAGGATCAGGGCCGACGGGCGGGCCGGATCGTGGTGGACGGTCGTCCGGGTGGCGACCAGCCTGATCGCCGTGGCCAGCGGTTCACCCGTGCCGTAGTTGCGGGCGAACCGCGGATGCGCGCCCCCGCTGACCTGCAGCCGGATCCGGTGGCCCGGCTCGAACCGATGGCCGGCCGCGCCCAGCGGTACGGTCACCAGTTCCCCGTCCGCGTGGTCCGGCGTGAGCCGGGCGAAGCCGTCACACACGTTCACCGAGCGGCCGTCGGGGTGCACGTCGCACAGGCGCGCGAACAGGTCGAAGTGGCCGGTGCTGCCGCTCGCGTACAGCTCCGCTGTGGGCGTACCGATGGTCTCGACGGCCGTGGGCAGCGGCCCGGTGGTGAACGTCCGGACGTCGGCCCGCGCCTCCAGTTTCCGGTTGTCGCGGGCCCCGGCCGTGCGGGACTGCAACTGGCCCGCGAACGACGGTGTCGGGTCGGCCGGGTCGTAGTCGAAGCCGGTGTCGCCCTCCGCGAGCTCGCCCAGCTCGCCGTCCGGCCGCAGGTGGTAGCGGGCCGGGCTGCTCGGCGGCGGCCACGCGGGCAGCTCGCGCCAGTCGTCGTTGATCCGCACCTTGATCCGCGTGCTGCGCTCGCCCTCGCCGCGCAGGTGCACCCGCAGGTGTTCCAGCGCGTCCCCGAACACCTCCGGCCAGCCCTTGTCGAACGCCGAGGTGTGCGTCCACGGGCCGATCATCAGGGTGGGCTCCTGGCCCGCGCGGCGCAGCCGGGCGTACTGCCGCAGCGTCTGGTCCAGGGTGGCGTCGTGCCAGCCGGAGACCAGGCTGATCGGCATGGTCATCCGGTCCGCCGCCGGCCCGGCGTCGGCGCCGGCCCAGAAAAGATCATCCTGGTACGGGTGCCGCACCCAGTCCTCGAACTCCTGCCGCTGCCCCCCGAGCGCGCGGCGGTAGGAGTCGAGCAGGGGCACCCCGGTGATCGCGTGCTTGAGGTGCCGCGTCAGGCGCACCAGCGCCCGCAGGTAGGCGCCCGTGCCGGCCGCCTGGTGGAAGAACGCCATGCCGGCGATCAGCGCCATCTCCAGTCGCAGGGTGCAGTGCTGGTCCGGGTAGAAGCCGTCGTAGAAGTCGTGCGCCGCCACCTGCAGGATCGCGGCCCGCCACTCCGGGGGCGGATCCAGGCCGAGCGCCCACTGCACGTAGCTGAAGTAGCTCGGGCCGATCGTCGCGAACGCACCCGGGAACCACTCCTGCTTGCGCAGCCACTCGACCGTGGCCTGGCCGTCGGCCGCCTCGTTGCGCCAGACGTGGAAGTCGCCGCCCGAGCCGCCCGACCCGCGGGTGCTCTGCAGGATCACGCGGTAGCCCTGGGCGGCGAAGGCCGCGCCGAACAGCGAATTCCACGGGAAGCCCCGGCCGTAGGCGGTGCGGATCAGCAGGACCGGGCACTGCTCGTCGGTGACCGGGGCGTAGTGGTCGGCGATCAGCAGGCTGCCGTCGGCGGCGGGCACTTCCAGGCCGGGCTCCCACTGGACCTCGTAGGGAGTGGCCTCCCGCGCGCGGCGGCGCAGCAGGCGAAGGAAAAATGGCAGTCGTTCCATGGCGCGACCCTTTCCCGTACGTTGTACTGAAAATAGCACCCCGGAGGTTTCCGTGCCACGAGGCCGCCCGCCCCAGCGGACGCGTACGCAGGTCGTCGCGGCCGCGATCGCCGTCGCCGACGCGGAGGGCCTGGACGCGCTGACCATGCGGCGGCTGGCGGCCGAGCTCGGTGCCGGGGTGATGTCGCTCTACACGTACGTGCGCGACAAGGACGACCTGGTCGACCAGATGGTCGACCAGATCAGCGCCTTCGATCCGGGTTGGCACGGCACGGAGCTGCTCGACCTGGTCCGCTGGCAACGCGAGCTGATGCTGCGCCACCCGTGGCTGCCGACGGCGCTGCCCAACCGGCAGCTCACCGGCGAGAACACGCTCGGCTTCCTGGAACGCGGACTGGCCGCGCTGGCGCCGACCGGCCTGCCCGGTGCCGCGAAGATGGAGATCCTGGCGTTGCTGACCGGTTTCGTCGGCAGCTATGTGACCCACGAGCTGGCCCAGGCCCGGGCCGGGATCACCGACCCGGAGCGGATCGCGGCGCAGGTCGCCCAGTTGCAGGCGGCGGCGGCGAGCGGCGCCTACCCGGAACTGGCCCGGGTGCTGGCCGAGAACGCGCCGGCACCCCAGCCGAGCTTCGACGCCATCGCCCAGCGCATGATCAACGGCCTGCTCAACGGCTAACCCGTCCCGCGCAGCCAGCCGTCGAGACCGTCGAGCAGCCGGGCCAGGCCGAACCGGAAGAGCAGGTCCAGGTCCAGGTCGAAGTCGTCGCGCTCGACCAGCTCGGCGAAGTGCGGCAGGGCGTCCGTGCTCAGCGCGGCCGGCGGGGTCAGCGAGCCCATCCACTCGTCGCTGCTCAGTCCCGTCTCGCGGACGGCCTCCGCCTCCGGCTCCAGCGCGGTCGCGATCCCGCGGGCGAAGCTGAACAGCAGGATGTGCACGTAGAGCCGCTGCCGCCGGTCGAGCCGGGTGGGCGCCAGCGTCTCCAGCACCCACTCGACGAGCAGCAGCCCGTTCGGCGCCGGTTGCGGCCGGGTCAGTGACATCGCCGGCGCCAGCCACGGGTGCCGGCGGAACAGCCGCCACAGCAAGGTGGTCGAGACGGTCAGCCCGGCGCGCCAGCCGGCCGGGCGTACGGCGGGCAGCCGCTCCTCGCCGAGCGCGGCGTCGATCATCAGCACGATCAGTTCTTCCTTGCCCGCCACGTGCCGGTAGAGCGACATCGTGGCCACGCCCAGCTCGGCGGCGATCCGGCGCATCGACAGCTCGCCCAGGCCGTGCGCGTCGGCCACCGCCGTCGCCGCCCCGACGATCCGTCGCCGGCTCAGCTCGCCCTCCGGCGCTCGGGCCCGCGCCACCGTCGCCCGCGGCGCCACCACGGTCCCCACGCCCGGGCGCGCGACCGTGATCCCCTCCTGCCGCAACGTCGCGAGGGCCTTGGTCGCCGTCGCGATCGCCACCCCGAAGTCGCGGGCGAGCTGCCGGGTCGACGGCACCCGGTCGCCGGGGCCCAACTCGCCCGCCGAGACCCGGCGGCGCACCTCGTCGGCGATCTGCCGGTACGGCGGCACGGCAGTGGTCACAACCCCTCCAGGGCACTAGTACACCGGCGCTCCCGGCCTCGGCCGTACTAGGGCAGTTTGCGCGCTTTTCCCCGTTCAAGCAAGCTGCGCGTACGTAGTACGCAGAGATCGGGGGAAAGTGGTGCGGGTACTCATCTCGGGCGCCGGGATCGCCGGGCCGGCGCTGGCGTTCTGGCTCGGCCGGCACGGCATCGAAGCGACCATCGTGGAACGCTCGCCGGCGCCCCGGCCCGGCGGCCAGACCGTCGACATCCGCGGCGCCGCGCGCACCGTGGTCGACCGGATGGGGGTGCTGGACGCGATCCGCGCCCGGCTCGTCGACGAACGGGGCGTCGCGCTGGTCGACGGGGCCGGACGGCGCCTCGCCGAGCTCCGCGCCGACGCATTCGGCGGCGACGGCATTGTCGCGGAGCTCGAGATCCTGCGCGGCGACCTGGCCGACGTCCTGCGCGAGCACGCCGGGCCGGGCGTCGAGCTGCGCTTCGGCGACCGGCTCGTCGCGCTGGCCCAGGATCGGCACGGCGTCGACGTGCGGTTCGCGTCCGGCCGCACCGACCGGTTCGACGTGGTGGTGGGCGCGGACGGCGTCCACTCCGGAGTGCGGGAGCTGGCCTTCGGGCCGGAGCGGGAGTTCGTCCGGCACCTGGGTGCCTACACGAGCTGGTTCACCGTGCCGGACCCCGGCGACCTGGACCACTGGTTCCTGATGCACAACGCCCCCGGCGGCCGGGTCGCCGGCCTGCGGCCCGCGCACGGCGGCACCGCGATGGCGTCGCTGACCTTCACCTCGCCGCCGCTGGCAGTGACCCGCGACCTGCTGGCCGAGCGGATGACCGGGGTCGGCTGGCGGGTGCCCGGCCTGCTCGCCGCGTTGCGCGACGCCGAGGACTGCTACCTCGACGCGATCAGCCAGGTGCGCGTCGAGCGCTGGTCGCGCGGCCGGGTCGTGCTGCTCGGCGACGCCGGCTACTGCGGGTCGCCGCTGGCCGGGCAGGGCACCAGCCTGGCGCTGGTCGGCGCGTACGTGCTGGCCGGCGAGCTGGCCGCGGGCCACGGCGATCCGGCGGCGGCGTTCGCGGCGTACCAGCGGGAACTCGGCGACTACGTGGCGGCGGGGATCCGGCTGCCGCCGGGCGGGGTCCGAGCGTTCGCACCCCGCTCGGCCGCGATGATCGCGCTGCGCGCGGCGTCGATGCGGATGATGACCCGCGCTCCGCTGCGGTCCCTGATGGCCCGGCAGTTCGGCAAGCCCGACCGGATCACGCTGAAGGACTACGCGGCGGTGCGTCGCTAACACGCCGACATGGTCGCGGGCCGAAGCTGTGTGGAACCTGAGACGGTCGCGCCTCGCGCGATCGAGGCCCGCGCCGCTGTCAGCCGGTGTGGTGGGTGGTCATTCGCGCAGGAGGGCGCCGCCGTTGATCGACCAGACCTGGCCGTTGATCCATTCGGCGTCGTCGGAGAGCAGGAACGCGACCACGCCGGCCAGGTCTTCGGGCTTGCCGAAGCGGGGGCTGGGGATCGTCATCCGCACGAAGGCCAGGGCCTCGTCGCTCAGGGCCATGGTCTTGGCGGATTCGGTGAGCACGATCCCGGGTGAGACGCAGTTGCAGCGGATGCCCTGCTTGCCCCACCGGGAGGCGATGTGGCGGGTGAGCGCGTTGATCCCGGCCTTGCTGCTCTGGTACGCCGCCCGTCGATGTTGATGTCGCCGATCACGACCGCCGCGCCCTCGGCGCCGAGGCGTTCCGCGGTGGCGGCGCCGATCCCGGACGCCCAGACCCTGATCCACCTCGTCCAGGACCACGACCTGGCCCAGATCGCCGTCGCCGACGTCGCCGAACGGGCCGGCATCAACCGCTCGACCTTCTACGCCCACTACCGCGACGTGCACGAACTGGCCGAGGCGGCCTGCACCGCGATCATCGACGACCTGATCGAGTCGCTCCCCGCCCTCGGCCCCACCCCGACCGACCCGACCCCGGAGCCACCGACCCAGCAACTACTGGCCTTCTTCGCCAACCTCGCCGAATACGCGGGCCTCTACCGCAACCTGCTCGGACCGCAGGGCAGCGCCCGCGTCATCGACCACATCCGCCGCCGCACCACCGCAGCCGTCCACGCCGCCTTCCGGGCGCATGCCACCTCGCCGACGGACATCCCCCACGACGTGCCAGCCGCCTTCGCCGCGGGCGCGCTCGTCGGCGTTGCCACCGACTGGCTCCAACGCGGATGCCCGCGAACACCAGCCGAGATGGCCGCCCTCACCTGGCCCCTGCTCACCGCCCACCGGTACCTCGACATCGAGGAATACGAGCAGGACAGCCGAAGGGCTCATGACTCGGTTGCGTAATGCTCGGCTCAGATCTCCGAGGTCGGCGCCTGGACGCCCAGCTCGGCGATCAACTTCGCGACGAAACGGGCCATGTGTGGATCGAAATTCTCAGCCGTCCAGTCGGTGCCCTCGAGTGGCAGCCAGTTCACCGCGGTGAACTCGACAGCGTCGGCCTCGAACTGCTGGTGACGGCTTGCGGCCAAGATGAACCAGAGGGTGACATCGATGTGGCTGTCTTGTCCGCGGGTCCGCGTCACCGACAAGAACAACGGCCGGTCGCCGGCGACGTTGTGGAACTTCGCAGCGAGTCGCAACTCCTCCTCGGCTTCCCGCACGACACTGACTCGCGGGTCTTCCTGATCATCGACATGGCCGCCGGTGAGCAGAACGGCTTGCGCCTTGACGTGATCGACCAGCATGAGGCTGCGATCGCTGTCGTCGAGGAGCGCGAAGTACACCGCCAGGTGTTGGGGTGGCGTTGCGGGCTTGACGACCCGGAAGAGCGGGGCACCGGAGTCGATCCACGCGAGGATCTGCGCCTGTTGCTCGGCTTCGATCGAGTCAGCGGGGATGACACCGGCGGCCAGGTCTCGGATGATTTGGCGAGGCTCAGTAGCCAAAGCGCAGCCCTCCCAGGCGCCGCGGCGGTGTGGCCGGCTTGATCCGCCGGTAGACGTCCGCAGTGGACGCGAGCCAGGGCAGGGCCTCCGCGCGGTGGGCCGCCTCGAGGTCGTCGGCCGGGTGCGGCGCCGCGATGAGGTCGTGGACGTCCGTCAGCATCGGGTGATGATGTCAGGCCGCGAGCGCCACCGCGGGCCGCACCGGGGTGTCCCGGGGCAGCGCGAGCAGCACCAGGACGCCGGCTCCGGCGTAGACCACGCCCTGCACGGTGATGACCGGCAGGATGCCGATCCGGTCCGCGAGGGTGCCGGCGGCGATCGTGCCCAGCAGCATCGCCGCGCCGTCCACCGCCAGCATGGCGCCGTAGACCCGGCCGCGGTGCCGGTCCTCGGTCGCCTGCTGGAAGACGGTCATCGAGCCGGCGACCAGGAAGGCGACCGGGATCCCGGCCAGGGCGATGAGCACGGCGGCCGGCCACAGCGCGCGGGTGAACAGCGGGTAGAGGAAGAGTGTCAGGTCCAGGGCGCCGAAGATGACCGCGCCCCAGCCGTACATGGCCCGGGGTGTGAAGCGGTGCCCGGTTGCCGTCGCCAGGACGCCGCCGGCGATGCCGCCGATCGCCTGCGACGCCATGATGAGGCCGTACGCGCGGGCGTCGCCGCCCAGCACGTCGCGGACGAACGGCGCGGCCAGGGTGCCGATGATCGCCTCGCCGACCCCGGTGATCAGGGCGAACGCGAGGAAGACCCGCAGCGCGCGGCCGTGGGTGGCGATGCGCAGGCCGGCCGCCCACTCGCGCAGGACGTGCGGCCGCCCCGCCTTGGCCGTGGCGGGGCGGGCCCGGACTCCGGCGATCAGGCCCGCGGCGAGCAGGAAGGTGGCGGCGTCCACGACGCTCAGCAGCGCGATGCCGCCGAAGCCCGCGATGACGCCGCCGAGCGCCGCGCCGACGAGCCGGGCCACGTCGCGGGCCTGTGCGTTGAGGGAGTTCGCCGTGACCAGGTGATCGGCGGGCGTCACCGACGGCACCAGGGCGGCCTCGGACGAGGTGAAGAACGGGGCCAGGCAGCTCTGGGCCGCGATCACGGCGTAGACGATCCAGGCCCGGCCGGCGTCCTGCACGGCCAGCAGGGGCAGCAGCGCGGCCGCCATCAGCAGGTTGGTGACGGCCATGGTCCGCCGCCGGTCCCAGCGGTCGGCGTACACGCCGGCCACGGAGCTGAGCGCCACCGTGGGGACCAGCGAGGCCAGCACGGCGCCGGCGGACGCCAGGGTGGATCCGGTGAGGACATAGATCTGGTACGCCATCCCGGTGCGCAGGATCCAGTCGCCGGTCTGGGAGACCAGGTTCGCGGCCAGCAGCAGCCGCAGGTCACGGTTGCCGCCCAGGACGGCGCGCAGCCGGCCCACGTCAGCCGCCCGACGGCGTGGGTCGCAGCGGCGCCTTGACCAGGGTGAGGTTCACCGGCACCACACCGGGGCCGCGGCTGGAGGCGTCGCCGAGCGGGCGACGCCGGGCGTATTCGTAGGTGAGATCACGCCAGGCCTGGCCGAGCTCGGCCAGCTCGGCCACGGTCAGATACAGCAGGCTCTGCGAGACCCCGCTGTGCTCCGACCACGCGGGATCCTCGTCGGCGCGGCGCTCCTGCCAGTCGGCGAGCTGGGTGACGGCCTGCTCGGCCAGGTAGCGGTCGAGGAACTCGACGGCCTCCCAGCCCTCGGCGGAGTTGTCGCCGGCGAAGCGGTGCGAGGTGGCCGTGACCTGCCAGGGGCGCTCGCGGTTGTCGCCGGCGCTGCCGCGCTCGACGTAGCCGTACTTGGCGAGCTGGCGCAGGTGGTGCGAGGCCAGGGCCTGGCTGATGCCGAGCTGGCGGGCGGCGTCGGCGGCGGTGAGCCGCCCCTCGCGGCCGACCAGGCCCCAGATCTTGAGTCGCAATGGATGGGCCAGCGCGCGCAGCGCCAGCGGGTCGGTGACGACCCGCCGCGCCGGATTGGACTCCAAGGACATGCTTGGAGTCTGCGCGGCGCGGCGGGAAACGTCAAGCAGTTGCTTGGAGTCTGCCGGAGGTCAGGACTTGAGGCAGATGTCGAACGGGTGGCCGCCCGGGTCGAGCAGGACCCGCCAGCGGTCCGGGTTGGGCTGCTCCGCGGGCTTGCTCGCGCCCAGGGCCAGCGCCTGCGCCTCGGCCTTCTCCAGATCCTCGACGTAGAAGTCCAGGTGGAAGCGCTTCGGGGCGGACTCCTCCGGCCAGCCGGGCGCCGAGTAGCCGGGCAGCCGGCCGAAACCGATGCTGGTGGAGCCGTCGCCGATCATGGCGTATTCCGCCGCGCTGTGCAGGACCTCCCAGCCCAGCACCTGCGAGTAGAACGTCGCCAGGCCGGCGGGGTCCGCGGCGTCCAGATTGATCATGGCTAGGGAGGCGAAACCGGGCATGGCACAGCCTTTCGGGTACGGGCGGCGTTGATCGTCGCCGACGAACCCATCCTGCCGGAGGAGGCTGACACCTTCTGTCAGGTATCGCGCTGCGTCGCCAGCCAGCCCGCGACCTGCGCCCGGGACGTGAAGCCCAGCTTGCTCAGGATGTTCTCCACGTGGCCCTCCGCCGTCCGCTGCGCCACCACCAGCCGGGCCGCGATCTCCCGGTTGCTCAGGCCCTGCGCGATCAGCGTGATGACCTCGCGTTCCCGCCGGGTCAGGCCCAGCTCGGCCAGCTGGGCGTCGGGGGTGGGCCGGGTGTCCGCCGGGGCCGCGCGGGGGGCCGGGGCACTGGTGGGGGTGGGCCGTTCCAGCGCCATGTTCACGGCCTCGGCCGTGCTCAGCTCCGTGCCGCGGCGGAACGCGGCGTCGAAGGCCCGGTCGCCGAGCCGCATCCGGATCGCGGCCAGGGACTCGTCGTGGTAGTCCCGCAGGCCGGTGAACGCCGCCAGCGACGTCTGCGTCGCCTGCCACAGGCGTTCCGCCGCGCCCAGCAACTGGGCCGCGCGCTGGTCACGCCGCTCGGTGCCGGCGACCCAGCTCAGCGTCTCGAGCGCCAGCCCCAGGCTGAACTGCTCGTCCTTGACCATCTTGCCGGCCTCGAGACTCTCCTTCGCCGCCTCGGCCGCGCCCGGCCCGTCGCCGGCCAGCCAGCGCAGCACGCTCAGCGCCCAGAGGGCGAACGAGCGCCACCACACCTCGCCGTGCGTCGCCGCGAGGTCCAGGCACTCCATCAGGGCCGGATAGCCGTCGACCGGGTTGTCCTTGGCCAGGCCGCGGGCCAGCCCCAGGACCGACAGCGTCCACATCTCCCCGCTGAGCGAGCCCAGCTCCCGGAACCGGGCCAGGGCCTCCTCGAACAGCGGCAGCGCCTTGGCGTAGTCGCCGCCGAAGCTGGCGAGGTTGCCCTCGATCAGCGGCAGGAACGCCAGCTCGGCCGACGGGGGCAGGGTCATGGCCAGCGAGCGGGCGTCGGACAGCAGCGCGTGCGCTCGGACCGGGTCGCTCTGGACACACGCAATCCAGCCCGCCACCCGCAACGCCTTGACCCGGGTCCAGTGCCGGGGCGCCGGCATGGCCAGCGCCCGGTCCAGCCAGTGCCGGCCCTCGGAGAGGAAGCCCCGGACGAACCAGTTGTTCTGCAGGTCGGCGGCGAACCGCAGGGCGGTCTCCGGCGACGCCGCGGTGACGGCATATTCCAGCGCCACCCGCAGGTTGGCCTGCTCGACGCGCAACCGTCCGACCAGGTCGGCCTGGGCGTGGCTCGCCCAGTGTGCGTCCCCGTACGCCGCGAACCGCGCGAACCAGTCACAGTGCCGGCGGGCGATCCTGTCCTGTTCGCCGGCGCCGGCCAGCCGGGCGGCGCCGTATTCGCGGACCACCTCGAGCATCTTGTAGCGGGCCCGGGGGCAGTCCCCGGTGCGGGCCAGGACCGACTTGTCGACCAGGGAGGCGACCAGGTCCAGGATGGTGTCGGCCGGCAGCAACTCGTCGGCGGCGACGTACTCCACCGCGTCCAGCTCCAGGCCGCCGGAGAAGACCGACAGCCGGGACCAGAGCACCCGCTCCGGCTCGGAGCAGAGATCCCAGCTCCAGTCGATCAGGGCCCGCAGCGTCTGCTGCCGGGCGGGGGCGTTACGGGCACCGGCGGTGAGCAGCCGGTAGCGGTCGGTCAGGCGCGCCAGGATCTCCTCCAGCGTCAGCACCCGCAGCCGGGCCACGGCCAGCTCGATCGCCAGCGGCATGCCCTCCAGCGCCTGGCACAGCGCGCTGATGGTGGCGCAGTTCGCCTCCGTGACCGCGAAGCCGGGCAGCACCGCGGTGGCCCGCTCGACGAGCAGGCTGGCCGACTCGTAGCGGGACAGGTCGGCCGGGGTGCAAGCCTCGTCCGGATCGGGCACCGAGAGCGGGTGCACGGTCAGCGTGGCCTCGCCCGCGATCCGCAACGCCTGCCGGCTGGTCACCAGGATGCGCAGGCCGGGACAGCTCCGCAGCAGCGTCTCGGCGAGATCCGAGCACGCGCCGACCAGGTGTTCGCAGTTGTCGAAGATCAGCAGCGCCTGCTGGTCGGCGAGGAACGCGGCCAGCCCCGGCGCCCCGGGGCTGACGGACTCCTCGCGTATCCCCAGCGCCTCGGCCACCGTGACCGCGACCAGGTCCGGATCGCGCAGCTCGGCGAGCTCGACGAGCCACACGCCGTCGGCGAAGGCACGCCGCATGTCCAGCCCGATGCGCTGGGCGAGGCGGGTCTTGCCGACGCCGCCGGCACCCGTCAGGGTCACCAGCCGGCTGGTCGCCAGCATCCGGCGAACCCCGACCAACTCATGCCGTCGGCCGACGAAACTCGTCACCTCGGCGGGCAGGTTGCCGGGGATACCACGTGCGGTCGTGGCGGTGCTCATAGGAGCACGTTAGTGGGTGTTGCCCCCGGTAGCGTCCGCTCGGATGCCCATAGATGCCTCGGGCCGCGCCGCGAGGGCGAGCCCGGCACACACCCGCGGCGCCGTCACCCCGCCGTCGGGGAGCAACTCGCCGTTGTCGTCGAAGGTCACCACGCCGTTGCAGAGCAGGCTCCACCCCTGCTCAGGGTGGGTGGCAACCACCCGTGCGGCTTCGTGGTCGGGCTGGGCCGCCTCGGGACAGGGCGGCACGTGCACGCAGAACATGTCGGTCCTCCAGCGACCAACTGTTCATTGCGACACGCTGCCGCGGACACGGGGGAACTACCCGAGCGATACCCGAATTCTTGATCGCGGGTACTTCTCCCGTGTCCGTTTGCGCCCCGGCGGCCCAGCATGGAACCCGATCAACGGAGCGAAAGGGGCACCCATGGGCCGCCACGCGGCCGACCGGCCTCGGAAGCCACCGCTGCACGCGGACTTGTTCGTGCCGACGCCGGGCAGTGCCGCCGCCCGGGCCGCACAGACCCGCGCCACCTCGGTCTTCGAGAAGCTGGTGGAACCACACCGGGACGCGCTCGAGATATACCTGCTACGGCTGACCGACGGCGACGTGGCAGCCGCCGAGAGCCTCCTCAAGGAGACGCTCTACCGCGCCGCCCAGGATCCGTCCCGGTATCCGCAGCGAAGCTCGGCCGTGCGGCCGTGGCTGGTGCTGACCGCCCGGATGATCCTGCGCGACGGCCCGCGGCCGGCCGGCCACGACGACCGACCCGCCGATCCGCCCGCCGACCAGCCGCCCGCCCCGCGCGCCGCCACGACGATCGTCCGGGCCATGGACGACCTCGCGCCGTCGCACCGGGACATCCTCGTGGAACTCTTCTACCAGGGCGTCTCGCTGCAGGACGCGGCCGCCGCCCGGGGCCTGCCGGTCGAGACGCTCAAGTCGCGGCTCTACTTCGCCATGCGTTCCCTGCGGGTCGTGCTCGATCAGCATCTCGCCGACGAGCCCGACCCGCGAGGGGATCACCGCAGGTAGGCCAGCCCATCGACGATCACGCCCGGGCGCCCCGCGGTGCCCTCGACCTCGATCCGCACCGTGTGCCGGGCCGTCGTGGCCCAGGACCGGGTCCACACCGCGCGCCGGTGCAGCGTCTCCGGCGAGCGCAGGTCGACGATCCCGGCGGGCTCGCCGTCGACGATCACCCGTACCCGGCCCGAGGCCGCCGTCCGGGACACCGCGAGCGCGGCGGAGCGCCCGGTGAAGGCCCAGGTCAGCGACGAGTCGGCGGCCGTACTGCGGACGGCGCCGGCACCCAGGTAGGCGGTGCCGGGCAGCTCGCGCCAGGTCCCGGTCCGCTCGGCGAGGGTCTCCGCGGCGACATACGCCGTGGCCTGCACAGCGACCGAGCGGGCGTTGCCGGCTCGGTCGGTGGCGCGCAGGCCGTACGTCGTCTCGGCGCCCGCCTGAACGCTGCCCGCCCAGGCCGTCGCGGTGGGATCCAGCCGTACCGGCGCCGGGGCGGTCAGGGCCAGGCTGCCCAGCCCGCTCGCGTCGGTGACGCTCCAGCGCAGCCGGACCGGCACGATCCCGTTGAGCGACCCGGTCCGCAGGGACAGGCCGGGCCCGCTGGTGAACTCGGGCAGGTCCCGGTCGACCAGTACCGCGGCGGTGGTGACCGCCGTCCTGCCGTTCAGCGCGACCGCGCGGATCCGGACCGTGTGCCGGCCGGGGCTCAGGGTCAGCAACTGCGCGCGCCCGTCCCGGGCGGCCGACGCGGTGAGCACGTCGTCGACGAACACGTCGAACCGGTGCAGCATCGTGGTGGGCGTGCTGACCTGCCAGAACGGCCGGATGGTGCCCCGCGTGTAGTAGGTGCCGCCGACCTCGGTGGCGCCGTTCACCTTGGTCACCGCCAGGCCGGCCGGACCGGCGCCGGCGAGGCTGCGGATGGAGCCGAGCTGGGCGTACAGGGCGTCGCCGGGGCACTCGGTCCTGCCCGTGTCGCGGTGCCCGGAGATCCGGTTGAGCATCGCGGTGCTGCCCTTGGCGTAGCGGTCGCTGCCGCTGGAGGTCAGCGCGACCCGGCCGGCCGGCGCGCTGCCGTACGCCCCGATCTTGTACGCCGCGACCTGCGCGATCACCTGCTTGACCCGCGCCGGGACGGCGCGGCCGGAGTAGTTGCCGAGCACCGCGATGGCGCTGCTGCGCGTGTTGAAACCCAGCGTGTGCGCGCCGAGGACGGGCCGGGTGATCCCGCCCGCACGCCCCTCGAAGAGGGTGCCGCACCTGTCGACCAGGAAGTTGTACCCGATGTCGTTCCAATGCTTGCTCTTCACGTGGTACGCCTCGATGGCCCGGATGATCGACGCGGAGTCGGCGCAGCGGTAGCTGTTCGTGCCCGCCGTATGGTGCACGAAGACCACCTGCACGTCGCTGCTGTACTCGGGGGAGCCCTTGACGATGGCCTCGTTGGCGCCCCACCCGGCCCGGCTGACGACGGACGGCGCCGGCCGGGGCGGCAGCGTGACCGCGTCCTCCCGGGCGCGCCCGGCGGGCACCGGCAGTGCGTATGCGGCCGGGGCGATCCGGGGTGCCGGAGCGGTCGGGTTGGTCGGGTTGATCAAGTCCACCCGTAGCCCGGCCGGCAGCGGCCCGGCCCGGCCCGCGCCGGCGACCCGCGCCTGCACGCCGTCGGACTCGCCGACCCAGAGCGGGTCGGTGCTGCCCCGGGCTGCTCGTGCCTCGCCCGTGCCGGGCTCGGCCGGCGAGGCCTCGTCGGATTCGAGGCGCTGCCACGCCGTCCAGGCGCCGTCGGCCGCCCGCCGGGTGCGGATCTCGACGGCTGCGCCGAGCGACCGGCGCGGGTCATTCCAGGTGACGCCGACCAGGCTGAACCGCCCGGTGGTACGCGGCGCGACCGCGGACCGGGGCCGGCCGGGCACCGCGAAGCCGCGCCCGGTCGGCGCCGGTCCCGCGGCCGGAACCAGGCCGATCGTCTGCAGGATGGGCCCGGCGAGTGCGCTGCGGGCGGGCGCGGTGAGCGCCTCCCGATGGGCCGCCGCCCCGCCCTCGCCGGCCAGCACGGCCGCCGCCCCGCTGATCGCCACCGTCGTGCCGACCACCGCGGCCATGATTCGTCTCTGGGTCTTCTCCACGCGTTCCCCCCGCGAAAGGCATCGGACCAGGTCAGATCAGGATGAAACGTACGGGGCTTTCCGGTGCGGGGTTGCCGATTCTCGTGACACCGGTCACCCTGTTCCGGGTGCCGGGCGCGGGGTTCGTTAATGCGTCAGGCCCTCATGCCGAAGGTAAGACGTGACCTCTGTGCTGGCGCCGGCCCGAACCGACGGGGATCTTGACGTGCCCGCCGTCGTGCCACCACGGCTCAGCACCGTGCTGGCCTGGAGTTACATCGCCGTGGCGGCCATCGCGGTCGCCTGGTTCGCGGCCGGGCCCGAGTGGCTGCAGGCACCCCTGATGCTGGTCGCGATCGTGGGCGGGCTGTGGGCGATGACCTACGCGGCCCACCGGATGGCCGTGCCCGGGCACCGTCAGCCGTGGCGCCTGCTGCTCTACTCGGCCTGGCTCTTCTTCGCCGGCATCATCCTGCGGGCCGTCGTGCCCGGGGCGGGAGCCTCCCCGCCGACCTCGATGGCGCTCATCCCGGACGCCTTCGTGCTGCCCGGCTACGTGCTGATGGGATTCGCCTTCGCGGGCATGCTGCGCCGGCGCCGCGCCGCCGACGACGATCCGGCCCGGGTGGACGCGTTGCTCGTCGGGCTGGCCGCGGCGTTCATGTGCTGGACGTACCTGATCGTGCCGTCGATGGCGCAGACGGACCTGACCCCGCTGCGCATCGCCAACTCGTTCTTCCCGGTCATCGACGTCGTGCTGCTGGTGCTGGCCGCGCAGCTGGCGATCTCCGGCGGCGCCCGCCAGCCGTCGCTGTGGCTGCTCCTCTCCGCCTCGGCCACCATGTTCGTCGGTGACTTCCTGTTCATGCTGCGCGACGGCGCCCTGGCCGACGTGCCGCAGCACGCCGTCGACGTGCTGTTCATGGCGACGTTCCTGCTGGTCGGTGCGGCCGGGCTGCACCCGTCCATGCGCACCCTGACCGAGCCGCAACAGGTCGTCATCACGGATCTCAGCAAGATCCGGACCTTTCTGATCGCCCTGATGGTCGTCCTCCCCACGGTCGTCACCACCATGGTGCCGGCGGGTTCCACCCTCAACGGCGTCGTCCGCGCCATCCTCTGCGTCCTGCTCATCCTGGCGGTCTTCGCCCGGGTGGTGCGCTCCAACAACTCGCGGGCCCGTGCCGAACAGGCCACCCGCCGCCGGGCCACCCACGACGCCCTCACCGACCTACCCAACCGGGAGTTCCTGGCCGAGACGATCGAGACCTGGGGTGACCGGGCCGCCGCCGAGCAGCAGGAGATCAGCCTGCTCTTCATCGACCTGGACCGGTTCAAGATGGTCAACGACCACTGGGGCCACCAGGTCGGCGACGAGCTGCTCTGCGCGGTGGCCGGCCGGCTCAGCGCGCAGCTGCGCGACGCCGACCTGGTCTGCCGGATCGGCGGCGACGAGTTCGTGATCGCGCTGGCCAGCCCGTCGCACTCGGCGCTGGCCGAGTCGCTGGCCGACCGGGTTCTCGCCGAGTTCACCTACCCGTTCGAGCTCTCGGTCGGCAACGTGGTGATCTCCGCGTCCATCGGCGTGGCGAAGTCGCTCGGCGGGGCGCAGGCCCTCGAACTCATCCGCGACGCCGACACCGCCATGTACAAGGCCAAGGGCAGCGGCCGCAACGCGTACGCGCTGTTCGACACCTCCCTGCGCGACGAGGTCCGGGACCGGATGAACCTGGAGCAGGCGCTGCGCCGGGCCCTGCCCAGCGGCGAACTCGCCGTGCACTACCAGCCCATCGTCGACCTGGAGACCGGCGAGCTCGACGGCTTCGAGGCGCTGATGCGCTGGCAGCATCCGACGCTCGGCGCGGTCTCGCCGGCCGAGTTCATCCCGGTGGCCGAGGAGACCGGCCTGATCGTGGAGAGCGGCGCCTGGCTGCTGCGCGAGTCGGTGGCCCAGCTCGCCGCGTGGACCGCCGAGCGCGGGCCCGGTGCCCGGCGGCTGCACGTCTCCGTCAACGTCTCGGTGCGCCAGCTGCGCGACTACGCGCTGGTCGCCGTCGTCCGCGACGTGCTCACCGCCACCGGGCTCGCCCCGGAGCAGCTCTGGCTGGAGATCACCGAGTCAGGCGTGATGACCGACATCGACACCGCACTGACCACCCTCAACCAGCTCCGCGGCCTGGGCATCACGCTGTGCATCGACGACTTCGGCACCGGCTACTCATCGTTGAGCTACCTGAACCGGCTGCCGGTCGGCATCGTCAAGATCGACCAGTCGTTCGTCAGCCGGGTCGGCGCGGAAGGCATCGACGAGCCCATCGTGCGCGCCGTGCTCGCGATGACCCGGGCGATGAACCTGCGCGTGGTGGCCGAGGGCGTCGAGACCGAGTCGCAGCGTGACTGGCTGCGCGAGCAGGGGTGCGACCTGGCGCAGGGCTGGTTCTACGGCAAGGCGGAACTGCCCGCGAACCTGGGCGCCTGGATCCACCGCGCCGCCGCCTGAGCGCCGCCGCCTGAGGATCATGGCTCCACGATCAACACCACCTTGCCCCGGCCGTGCCCGGACTGCACGACCGCGTGCGCCTCGGCGACCTGCGTGAGCGGGTACGCCCGTACCGGCATCGTCAGCACGCCGCGGGCGGCCAGCGCGACCACCTCGGCGAGCCGGACGGGCGACCGGCCCGGCCGGACCACCGCGGCGCCGAACTCGGCGGCGTCCTTGTCGTCCACGATCGTGCCGATCCGCTCCCGGGGCACGCCCAGCGCGACCGACGCGGCGACGGCCCCGCGCCCGGCGGCGTCCAGGGCCACCGTCACCGGGCCGGGCGCGATCGCCCGGACGGCCTCGACCAGCCCGTCGCCGTAGGCGACCGGGACGACGCCCAGGTCGCGCAGGTAACCGTGGTTGGCCGGGCTGGCCGTGCCGATCACGGTGGCGCCGGCCAGCCGGGCCAGCTGCACCGCGAGGGTGCCGACCGAGCCCGCCGCCGCGTGCACCAGCAGCACGTCGCCCGCGGTGACCCCCAGCTGGGTCAGCGCCCCCGACGCGGTCTGCCCGGCCGCCACCAGCGCGGCGGCGGCCGGGAAGGACAGCTCCGGCGGCTTGGCGACGAGGTCGGCGGCCGGCACCACCACGTGCGTGGCCTGCCCGTTCATCATCGTGGAGCCGAGCACCGCCGTGCCGGGGCCGGGGCCGCTGACGCCCTCGCCGAGCAGGTCGACCACCCCCGAGAATTCCTGGCCGACCTGATGCGGGAAGTGCCCCGGCCCCCGTCTCATCCACCCCTCGCGCACCCCGACGTCGAAGGGCTGCACCCCGGCCGCCCGTACCCGGACCCGCGCCTCGCCCGGACCCGGCACCGGATCGCTCAGCTCGGCGATCCGGAGCACCTCGGGCGGGCCGTATCGGTCGAACACCGCTGCTCTCATGCGCGACACTCTGCTTCTTGAAGCCGAGTTGAGGTCAAGAGAGATGACACCTGTGCTCGACATCGCCAACGACTTCTGGCGCTTCTACCGGCTCCGGGGCTGACCCGGGCCGCGCGCCCCGGGGCGACCATCCGGGTCAGCCCGGCGGTGGCGCAACGGCCCGGGCCGGCCCGGCGGCCGCCTGGTCGTGGCGGGGCCTTTCGGAGCGCGTATCCGGTATGTCTCGTCCTTTCCGGCCGTGACCGGCCGCGATCGGCCGCATCCGCCGGATGCCAGGTCACGATCCGGCCCTCGGCCGGTGCCCGGCTGGGCGGCATCGTTACGGTTGTCGGGTGTCTGAGATCCCCTGGTGGGCGTTACCCCTGGTCGCCGTCGTGTTTTCGCTGGCCGGAGCCGGTACGGCGCTGCTCGTGTCGGCCCGCGACGAGTACGCCCGCAGCCGCGCCAAGCGGACCAAGCGCTGGTACGCCGAGCGCAAGGAGGCCTACATCGCCCTGCTGACCGAGTTCGAGCGGGCGACCTACCGGCTGCGCGCCGCTTACGACGCCGGGCGGCCACCGCCCGGGCCGTTCGTCTACGTCGACGCCGTCGGGCCCGCCCTGATGCAGGTGCGGTTGCTGGCCTCCGGGCAGGTTCGCAGCGCCGCGCTGGCGGTGCACCTGCTGATCGAGAAGCTCTACGGCGAGCGGCCCACCCCGCCGCCGGGCGTCGAGCCGGAGAAGTCGGTGCGGGAGATGCTGGGTCACGTGCCGCTGGTGATGCAGCAGTTTGAGGCTGCCGTCCGGGAGGAGCTCGGCATCGAGTCGACGCCGCCCCCGCCGCCGGAGCCGCCGCAGTCGCGGGGGCTGCGATCCTACATCCGGCGCGGGGCCGCGCCGGTGCGCGCCGAGGAGTCCCGCATCACTGGATGATCTTGACCTTCGCGGGGCAGGATGGGAGCCTCGGCGGGATACCTGGGGAGGCGTCCATGTCAGGCAGGTCGGTTACTGATGCGGTGGTGGCCAGCGGCGTCGTCGCAGTGCTGCGCGCGCCGACCGCGGACGCGTTCGCGGCGATCAGCGATGTGCTCGTCGAGGCCGGCGTCACCGCCCTCGAGGTGACCCTGACCTCCCGCGGCGCGCTGGAGGCGATCGCCGGGCTGCGCCGCCAGCTGCCCGCCGAGGTCGCGGTCGGCGCCGGCACGGTGCTCACCCTCGACGACGCCAAGGCGAGCGTGGACGCGGGCGCCGCCTTCCTGGTCTCGCCGGTGCACGTGCCCGCGCTTGACGGCTTCCACGTGCCGGTCTACCCGGGCGCCTTCACGCCCACCGAGATCTTCACCGCCAGCCGCGGCGGGGCGCCGCTGGTCAAGCTCTTCCCCGCCGGCACGGTCGGCCCCCGCTACCTCAAGGATCTGCGAGGCCCGCTGCCCGGCGTGCGGATCATGCCCACCGGCGGCATCGAGATCGCCGACATCGCCGCCTGGCTCACCGCCGGTGCCTCGGCGGTCGGCCTCGGCAGCCCGCTGATCGGCGACGCCGCCGCCGGCGGCAGCCTCGCCGAGCTCGCGGTGCGCGCCCGCCGGGCCGTCGACGCCGTCGCCTTCGCCCGTTCATGAGCGGCGGCCTGTTCACCCTCGGCGAGACGATGGGCCTGGTCGCCGCGGAGGGCATCGGGAGCCTGGAATTCGCCCGCGACTTCCGCTTCGGCATCGGCGGCGCCGAGAGCAACGTGGCGATCGGCGTGTCCCGGCTGGGTGGCCCGGCCGCCTGGCTGGGCCGGGTCGGCCCCGACGCGGCCGGCGACCTGATCGAGCGCCGGCTGCGGGCCGAGGGCGTGCAGACCATGGTCATCCGCGACCGGGCCTTCACCGGCCTGATGGTCAAACACCGCCGCACGGCAGGCCTGGTGCACGTCGACTACCACCGTGCGGGCAGCGCGGGCTCCCGCCTGGCCCCCACCGACGTGCCGGTCGACCTGCTGAGCTCGGCGGGGATCCTGCACGTCACCGGCATCACCCCGGCGCTGAGCGACACGGCCCGCGCGACGGTGTTCCACGCGGTCGAGACCGCCCGGGCGGCCGGCGTCACGGTGTCGGTCGACATCAACTACCGAGCCAAGCTCTGGTCACGGTACGACGCCGCGCCGGTCCTGCGTGACCTGGTGTCCCGGGCCGACGTGGTCTTCGCCGGTCCGGACGAGGCGGCGCTGGTGCTGGGCGTGACCGATGCGCCGGCCGCCGGGCTGGCCGCGCTCGGGCCCACCGAGGTCGTGATCAAAGACGGGCCGCGCGGCTGCACCGGGCTGATCGACGGGGAGCGGTATGCGGTGCGGGCGCTGGCCGTGACGGTCGTCGACCCGGTCGGGGCGGGGGATGCCTTCGTCGCGGGCTACCTGGCCGAGCGGCTCGCCGGCCTGGCCCCGGCCGGGCGGCTGGCGACGGCTGTGGCGGTGGGCGCGTTCGCTGTCACGGTCCCCGGCGACTGCGAGGGCCTGCCGTCCCGCGCGGATCTCGAGGCGCTGCTCTCGGCTACCGACGACGTGGCCCGTTAGACGCAGCTCGGAGCGGGCCGGAGGCCGGAGCGCAGGTTTCGGGCCGTGGGTCAGCCGAACAGGGCGAAGCGTTCCCGGCCCGTCCCGCCGACGCTGGTGAAGGCGCCGCCCGCGGCGATGCGGTGCCGCGCCGGGTAGGTCGTCAGGACGTGAGTGCCGACCGTGCCGTTCGCCCGCGGGTTCCAGCCGGTCAGGCGCCCGCGCCCGTCCAGCGCGGCGAGCTTCACCCGCGGTGTGTAGCCGCCGGGGCAGCCGAGTTGGCGGATGGTGCTGGTCTGCCGGCAGGCCCGGTCGAAGTGGCCGCCGACGTAGGCGGTCCCGCCCATGACGGCGATCGTGTGCACGTCCCCGTCGAACAGGTGGGTCCAGCGCACCGCGCCGGACGGCGAGTATCCGACGGCCCGTCCGCCCGGCCCGCCCGTCGCGGTGTAGACGCCCCGATCATCGGCCGCCACGTCCATCACGTTCGCGGGCGCCTGCGGCCGGAAGCCGGTGACCAGCGCGCCGGTGGAGGTGCTAACCGCGGCCAGCCGGTCAGCCGAGCGGGCGCCGTTGACCTGGTGGAACTCGCCGCCGAGGTAGACCCGGCCGGGGGCGACCGCCAGCGACCGGACCCGCCCACCGGCGCTCGCCCGCCAGGACCGGTCGAGGGCGCCGGTGGTGTGCGAGAAGGCGGCGAGGTTGCCCCGCCCGACGCCGTCGACGCTGGAGAAGCTGCCGCCCACGTACACGCGTCCGTTGCCGATCGCGAGCGTCGCCGCCTGGCCGGAGACCCGGTGGGCGAACCGCGCCACCCGGCCCGACGCCGCGTCGATCCGGGCCACGGCGTCGCGGCGCAGGCGGGAGACGGTGTCGAAGTCGCCGGCGGCGTAGACCGCCGAGCCGGCGACGGCGAGGGCGCGGACGGTGCCGTTCGCGGCCGGCTGCCAGCGCAGGACAGCCCCGGTACGGGCATCGAGCGCGGCCAGCCGCCGGCGCGGGAAGCTCCGCCCGCGGAAGGTCACCGCGGTGAACGACCCACCGACGTAGACGACGTCACCGCGGAACGCGATGGCCCACACCGTGCCGTTGAACGAGGGGGTCGCCTGCGCGCGGGGGCTGGCGACGGCTGCCGGCGGCGCCGTCGTGACCGTGCCGCCGGCCAGGGCGCAGAGCAGTGCAATGAGGACTGACAACTTTCGCATGCCTTGATCAACTGTTCTCCGCGCGGAAAGTGTCGGCGGAGGTGTCAACGACCAGGTCGGCGGCGCCGGCCGGGTCCTCGGTGGACAGGTAGCGGTCCTCGGCGGGCATCCACTCGTCCTCCCACCGCGAGCGGGCCGCCTCCCCGTCCCGGTCGAGGCCGCGGCGCAGCCGGGTCGCGCGGTGCGCCACACAGAAGATCCGGTAGCTGTAGAACTCCCGCAGGGCCGGTCGCAGGCAGTAGACCCCCTCGGCGATCAGCACGCCGGTGGCGGGCACCTCGATCCATTCGGCGAGCCGGTCGGTGGGCCAGTCGTACCGCTGGTATCGCCCGGGCCGGCCCCGCGCGCCCGGCCGCAGCACCTGCTCCCGCAGCCGGGGCAGGTCGACGTCGCGGGCGATGTCGTCCCGGGTGGGCCGCCGCGCGGAGGGTAGGTAGAAGTCGTCCACGTGCACCACGACGCTCCCCGGCGCCGCCTGGGCGATCCGCCGGGCGAGGGTGCTCTTGCCGGTGCCGCCAGGACCGTCGATGCCGACGACGGGACGGCGGCCCGCCCGCGCCGCGCGGGCGATGACCTCGGCCGCCAGCCCGGCGACGTCCAGCACTGGTGACGACATCCGGCCACGCTATCGGGAACGGCTGCCCGGCCGGCACCGTCTCAGCGGAGGGCTCCCGGCCGGCGCGGCGGGACCGGGCGATGGAGGTGCGGGATGGGTCGGTTCGGGTTGGGTCTCGTCGCGGCAGCGGTTCTCGCCACGGTCGCGGGCTGTGCCGGGCCGGCGGGAGAGCCCGCGCAGCCGTCCGGGAAGCTGCGCATCGAGCCGGCGTGGACCTCCTGCGCGGCCGAGGCGCCGGCGCCGTCCGGGCGCAGGCCGTCCGAGCCGGCGCCGACCGACGGCGGCGACCAGGGGACGCTGCCCCGGCTCGACGACAGCTTCCGGCCGGTGGCCGCGGTCGTCTGCCCCTCGGTCGGGCTGCTCCCGCCCGGCGGCGGGAGCCTGATCCCGTCGGAGAGCCGCGCCGACGACGTGACCGCGCTGGTCGCCGCGCTGCGGCTGCCGGACGAGCCGCGCAGCGGCGACGCCTGCACCCTGGAGCTGTACCTGATGCCGTGGTTCGCGCTGCTTGACGAGCAGGGTCGCTGGACCCGGGTCCGCGCGCCCTCGGACGCCTGCGGCAAGGTCCGGGCCGAGGTCCGCGACGCCGTGCAGGGGCTGCGACTGGTCCCGGCCTCGGCCCGGCCGACACCCCAGACCGAGTCGTCCGAGGCCGCGGCGGCCGGTTGCACCCCGCAGTGGGCGGACCTGGTCGGGGTCACGGCGGCCCGGGTGACGGCGGGCGGGCCCGCGGTCGTCCCGCCCGGCTTCGACGGCCCGGTGCGGGTGCGGCTCTGCGTCTACCGGGTGCCGGCGGATCAGCAGCGCACCGGCAAGCCGGCCGGCGACTTCGTCTCCGGCCGCTACCTCGGCGACGAGCAGTGGGCCGGCGTCCGGCGCGAGATCGAGTCCGCCGGCGCCGCGGCGGTCTGTACCACCCCGGCGAGCAGGTTCGCCGTCCTGCACTTCGGCGCCGGACAGATCTATGTGGAGCTGGACGCCTGCCGCCGGTTGCTGGCCACCGCGGCCGACGGGAGCGAGACGATCCGGCAGGCCTCACCGGCGCTGATCGCCCTGCTCACCGCCCGGTAGGCCAGCTCGCTGGCGCTGGTCGTGTTGCTTGCTGCCGGGTGGGGTCGCTTGCCTGGCGCTGGTTGTGTTGCTTGCTGCCGGGTGGGGTCGCTTGCCTGGCGCTGGTTGTGTTGCTTGCTGCCGGGTGGGGTCGCTTGCCTGGCGCTGGTTG
>Ga0307516_10000740_pt1 | contig 44432 bp, 37 predicted proteins | sample 19_EM_MG_FD_203310 | JGI IMG/M metagenome (GOLD analysis project Ga0307516, IMG submission 203310) | Populus trichocarpa ectomycorrhiza microbial communities from riparian zone in the Pacific Northwest, United States - 19_EM | ecosystem: Host-associated > Plants > Roots > Unclassified | place... | reverse complement strand
CCGCCTGGCTCCGGCCCGCCTGGCTCCGGCCCGCCTGGCTCCGGCCCGCCTGGCTCCGGCCCGCCTGGCTCCGGCCCGCCTGGCTCCGGCCCGCCTGGCTCCGGCCCGCCCGGACCTGGCATCGGTCCGACCCCGGCCGCTGACGGCCTGGCTGCTTTCGGGTTAGCGGCGGTTGTAGAGGCGCATGGTCAGGGTGCCGAAGATCAGTACGAAGGCGGCGCTGGCGATCAGGGTCCAGGTGATCTCGGCGGGATTCCAGGCGCCGGCCATCATCGAGCGGACGCCGGTCACCAGGTGGCTGATCGGGTTTACCTCGACGAAGGCCTGAAGCCAGCCCGGCATCGTGCGCGGGTCGACGAAGACGTTGCTGAGGAAGGTCAGCGGCATCAGGACCAGCATGCTGACGCCCATCACCGATTTCTCGGAGCGCAGGAGCAGGCCGAACATCGTCCAGACCCAGGAGAAGGCGAACGAGAAGACGACCAGCAGGCCGATCGCCGCGACCGCGCCGGTCACGCCGCCCGCCGGCCGGAAGCCGAGCGCCAGGCCTACGCACATGATCACGGCGGCGGCCAGGATGTAGCGGAGCACGTCGCCGAAGATCATGCCGACCAGCGCCGCCGGGCGCCAGACCGGCAGGGTGCGGAAGCGGTCGAAGACGCCCTTCTCGATGTCGGTGTTCAGGCCGACGCCGGTGTACATGGTGATCATGACGACGCTGGTGACCATGATGCCGGGCAGGAAGAACTGCAGATATTCACCGGTGGAGCCGGCCAGCGCGCCGCCGAACAGGTAGGTGAACATCAGCGTCATGATGATCGGGAACGCGGTGACGTCGAAGAGTTGCTCGGGGACGTGCTTGATCTTCAGGATCGCGCGCCAGCCGAAGGTGAGCGAGGCCGAGAGGGCGCTGGGCCGCCGTGGCCGTTCGTCTCGGGTCAGCACCGCGGCGAGTGTCTCGGCCGACGGGGTGTAGACGGTGGGTGCCTCAAGATCGCTGGTCGTGGTGCTCATGCCGTGGCCTCCTGTGGCTCGGGTGAGCGGTCGGTGAGGGCCATGAACACCTCGTCCAGGCTGGGCTGGCCGAGGGAGAAGTCGTCCACCACGATCCCGGCCGTGGCCAGCGCGGCCAGCGCCCGGGCCGCGCGCTCGGCGGCACCCTGCTCGGAGCCCGCCGCCCGGGCGGTCAGGGCCACCGGGTCGGCGTCCAGCTCGACCGCGGTCTCCAGGGTGGCGGCGAGGATGCGCTCGGCGGCGGCCCGCCGGCCGGCGTCGCGGATCCGGACGTGGATCGTCCCCGCGCCCACCGACGATTTCAGCTCGCCGGGGGTGCCCTCGGCGATGACCCGGCCGTGGTCGATCACCGCGATCCGGCCCGCCAGCCGGTCGGCCTCGTCCAGATATTGCGTGGTCAGCAGGACGGTCGTGCCGTTGGCGACCACCACCCGGATGATGTCCCAGACCTGGTTGCGGCTGCGCGGGTCGAGGCCGGTCGTCGGCTCGTCGAGGAACAGCAGGTCGGGGGTGCTGAGGATGCTCGCGCCGATGTCGAGGCGCCGGCGCATGCCGCCCGAATACTTCTTCACCTGCCGGTCGGCCGCCTCGGTCAGGCCGAACGCCTCGAGCAGCCGGGCGGCGCGCTCCCTGGCGGCCGGGCGAGAGTGACCGAGCAGGCGGGCCAGCAGGACCAGATTTTCCTGGCCGGTCAGATCCTCGTCGACCGAGGCGAACTGACCGGTGAGGCTGACCCGGGCGCGGACGGCGTCGGACTCCGAGACGATGTCGCTGCCGAACACCCGCGCGCTGCCGCCGTCGGGGCGCAGCAGCGTGGCCAGCATGCGCACCACCGTGGTCTTGCCCGCTCCGTTGGGGCCGAGCAGGCCGTAGACGGTGCCGGCGGGCACCGTCAGGTCGACGCCGTCGACCGCGCGGTTGGCACCGAAGATCTTGACGAGACCCGAGGTCTCGATGGCCGGTGCGCTCATGGTGTGGACCTCTGACTGCCCATGGACGCATCCTGACGCACCGGTGTGACATTTTCTGGAACGGGCGGCGGGCCCGGGCCGGCAGCGGTGAGCCGTGCCACATCGCTGATCGCGCCAAACCTCTCTTTCCGGGGAATGCGCCCGTCGGAATTGGGAAGTGTCTGCGGGGAACCGGACAGTCGCGGGAAAGGTGTCAGCCCCATCGGTGAGAATGACCGCTGGCACGGCCGCGCAGGGTTGAGCGTCGTGCGGACGGGGGAAGGATGATCCCGCCCGCGGCGTGGCCCTCGCGACCGCAGGGCACGGACGGTCGAGGGTGGGAGCAGCACATGCAGGTGTGGCCGGGTCACCGGTATCCACTGGGCGCGACGTACGACGGCACGGGCACCAACTTCGCGATCTTCTCGGAGGTCGCCGAGGCGGTGGAGCTCTGCCTGTTCGATCCGTCGGGCAACGAGCGGAAGGTCCAGCTGCACGAACAGGACGCCTTCGTCTGGCACGCCTACCTGCCGGGGGTCGAGCCCGGGCAGCGCTACGGCTACCGGGTGTACGGGCCGTACGACCCGTCCCGGGGCCTCCGCTGCAATCCGCACAAGCTGCTGCTCGACCCGTACGCGCGGGCCGTGGACGCGGACATCGCGTGGCATCCCTCGCTCTACGCCTACGATTTCGACAATCCGGACGAGATGTCGGATCTCGACTCGGCGCCGCACATGGCCAAGGGCGTGGTGGTCAACCCGTACTTCGACTGGGGTAACGACCGGCGCCCGGACATCCCGTACCACCACTCGGTGATCTACGAGACGCACGTCAAGGGCCTGACCGAGCGGCACCCGGAGGTGCCCAGGGACCTGCGCGGCACCTACGCGGCCATCGGGCACCCGGCGATCATCGAGCATTTCAAGAAGCTCGGGGTGACCGCCGTCGAGCTGATGCCGGTGCACCAGTTCGTGCACGACAACCGGCTCGCCGATCTCGGATTGCGCAACTACTGGGGCTACAACACGCTCGGTTTCTTCGCGCCGTACCACGGTTATTCGGCGATGGGCTCGCTCGGCCAGCAGACCCAGGAATTCCGGGGGATGGTCAAGGCGCTGCACGCGGCCGGCATGGAGGTGATCCTCGACGTCGTCTACAACCACACGGCGGAGGGCAACCACCTCGGCCCGACGATGAGCCTCAAGGGCATCGACAACCGGACCTACTACCGCCTGGTCGACGATCAGCCCAATTTCTACATGGACTACACCGGCACGGGTAACAGCCTCAACGTACGCAGCCCGCAGAGCCTCCAGCTGATCATGGATTCGCTGCGGTACTGGGTGACCGAGATGCACGTCGACGGCTTCCGGTTCGACCTCGCCTCCACCCTGGCCCGGGAGTTCTACGACGTCGACCGGCTCTCCACCTTCTTCGAGGTGGTCCAGCAGGACCCGGTGGTCGGGCAGGTCAAGCTCATCGCCGAGCCGTGGGACGTCGGCCCGGGCGGCTACCAGGTCGGCAACTTCCCGCCGAACTGGACCGAGTGGAACGGCAAATACCGCGACACCGTGCGCGACTTCTGGCGGGGTGAGCCGGCCACCCTGGCCGAGTTCGCCAGCCGCATCACCGGCTCGGCCGACCTCTACCAGGACGACGGCCGCAAGCCGTTCCACTCGATCAACTTCGTGACCGCGCACGACGGCTTCACGCTCAACGACCTGGTCTCGTACAACGACAAGCACAACGAGGCGAACGGCGAGGAGAACCGCGACGGCGACGGCCACAACCGGTCCTGGAACTGCGGCACCGAGGGCCCGACCGACGACAAGCACGTGTTGGCGCTGCGGGCCAAGCAGCGGCGCAACTTCCTCGCCACCCTGATGCTCAGCCAGGGGGTGCCGATGATCTCGCACGGCGACGAGCTCGGCCGCACCCAGCAGGGCAACAACAACGCGTACTGCCAGGACAACGAGGTCAGCTGGATCGACTGGGAGAACGCCGACGAGACGCTGCTGGAGTTCACCCGCAAGCTGACCGCGTTCCGGCATCGCCACCAGGTCTTCCAGCGGCGCCGGTTCTTCACCGGTCTGCCGGTGACCGCGCGCGGCGGCGGCGACCCGCTGCCTGACCTGGAGTGGTTCACCCCGGACGGCCGGCAGATGGCCGGCGACGACTGGGGCAACGACTTCGGCCGGGCGGTGGCCCTGTTCGTCAACGGCGAGGGCATCCGCGAGCGCGGCCAGTACGGCCAGCGCCACGTGGACAGCTCCTTCCTGCTGTTCTTCAACGCGCACGACGCGCCCATCGAGTTCCACACGCCCCCCACGGAGTATGGCGAGAAGTGGGAGAAGGTCATCGAGACCGCGGAGCCGTCGCCGGACAGCCCGGTGTTCGTCGAGGCGGGTTCCGCCCTGCTCGTGCCGGACCGCTCGCTCATCGTCTTGGACAGGACGGTCTAAATTGCCCCTTTCCGCCACCTATCGCGTCCAGGTCCGCCCCGAGTTCCCCCTGAAGGCCGCCGCCGAGCTCGCCGACTACCTGGCCGACCTCGGGGTCAGTCACCTCTACACCGCCCCGCTGCTGACCGCGACGCCCGGCTCCGCGCACGGCTACGACGTCGTCGACCACAGCCAGGTCAACCCGGCTCTCGGCGGTGAGGAGGGCCGGCTGGCCCTGCGGGTGGCCCTGGACGGCGCCGGGCTGGGGCTGGTGATCGACATCGTGCCCAACCACGCCGGCGTCGGCGTCCCCGCGGCCAACCCGACGTGGTGGGACGTGCTCAAGCGCGGCGAGCAGTCCGCGTACGCGAAGTTCTACGACATCGACTGGTCCCGCGGCCGGCTGCTGATCCCGGTGCTGGCCGACGAGCCGGACGCGCTGGAGCAGCTCAAGGTCGAGGGTGACGAGCTGCTCTACTTCGACAAGCGCTTTCCGATCGCCGAGGGCACCGGCGGGGGCACCCCGCGGGAGGTGCACGACCGGCAGCACTACGAGCTGGCCAACTGGACCCGCGGCGATTCCGAGCTGAACTACCGCCGGTTCTTCACCATCACCGACCTGGCCGGCCTGCGGGTCGAGGATCCCGAGGTCTTCGCCGCGACCCATCGCGAGATCCTGCGCTGGTATGACGAGGGCGCCGTGCAGGGCATCCGGGTCGACCACCCGGACGGCCTGCGGGACCCGGACGAATATCTGCGGCGGCTGCACGAGGCCGCGCCGGAGGCCTGGATCACGGTCGAGAAGATCCTCGAACCGGGCGAGAAGCTGCCGGCCTGGCCGGTGGCCGGCACCACCGGGTACGACGCGCTGTCGGAGATCTGCGGTGTCTTCGTCGACCCGGGCACCGAGGCGTTCTTCGACACCCTCGACCACCACCTGACCGGCGGCGAGCGCAGCTGGCAGGACCTGGTGCACGGCACCAAGTTGCATGCCGCCACCACGCTGCTCGCGGCCGAGCTGGCCCGGATGTGCCGGCTGGTGCCCGAGATCGAGGCCGCCCCGCGTGCCCTCGCCGAGCTGGCCGCCTGTTTCCCGGTCTACCGCTCCTACCTGCCGTTCGGTTCGCGGCATCTGGCCCAGGCGCGGTCCGAGGCCGGCCGGCGGCGCCCCGAGCTGATCCCGGCCCTGGACCGGCTCACCGCCCGGCTGCGGCGCCCGGAGGACGAGCTGGCCGTCCGGTTCCAGCAGTACACCGGCGCGGTCATGGCCAAGGGCGTGGAGGACACCGCCTTCTACCGGTGGACCCGGTTCACCGCCCGCAACGAGGTCGGCAACGACCCGGCCAAGTTCGGCGTGCACCCGGACGAGTTCCACGATTATGCCGCCGAGCGGCACCGCAAGTGGCCCGAGACCATGACCACGCTCTCCACCCACGACACCAAGCGCAGCGAGGACGTCCGGGCCCGGCTCGCCGTGCTCAGCGAGCTGCCGGGGGACTGGACCGAGGTCGTCCGCCGCTGGGTCCGGCTCGCCCCGCTGCCCGATCCGGCCCTGGCCCACCTGATCTGGCAGGCCGCGGTCGGCGCGTGGCCGCTGCCACGGGAGCGGTTGCAGGCGTACGCGCTCAAGGCCGCCCGCGAGGCCGGCGCCGGCACCACCTGGCAGCATCCCGACGACCGGTTCGAGACCGCGCTGCGGGAGATGATCGACAAGATCTACGACGACCCGGCCCTGCACGCCGAGATCACCGACTTCGCCACGGCGATCACCGCGCCCGGCTGGTCCAACTCGCTGGGCCAGAAGCTGATCCAGCTCACCATGCCCGGCGTGCCGGACACCTACCAGGGCACCGAGCTCTGGGATTTCTCGCTGGTCGATCCGGACAACCGGCGGCCGGTCGACTACGGCCTGCGCCGCGAGTTGCTGGGCCGCCTCGACGACGGCACGCCGCCGCCGATCGACCCGACCGGCGCCGCGAAACTGCTGGTCACCAGCCGCGTCCTGCGGTTGCGCCGGCAGCGGCCGGAGCTGTTCACCGGCTATCGGCCGGTGTTCGCCGAGGGCCGGGTCTCCGACCACGTGCTCGCCTTCGACCGCGGCGGCGTGGTGGCGGTCGCGACCCGGCTGCCGGTGGGATTGTCACGCCACGGCGGCTGGCACGACACCACGCTGTCACTCGACGGCCACACCTGGCGGGAAGTCTTCACCAATACCAGCTACGGCGGGTACCGCGTGGCGGTGGCCGACCTGCTGCACACCTACCCCGTCGCGCTGCTGGTGAAAGAGTAATGACGCTCTTCGAAGTGTGGGTTCCCGAGAAGACCGTCAAGCTGCGGGTCGACGGAACGGACCGCGAGATGGAACGTGGCGACGACGGGTGGTGGCGCCTGGACGTGCCCGAGGCCGGGCCGGGCACCGACTATGCCTATCTGCTGCCGGACCACGACGGCGCGCTTCCCGACCCGCGCTCGGCGTGGCAGCCTGATGGCGTGCACGGCCCCAGCCGGGTGTACGACCATTCCGCCTTCGCCTGGACGGATGGTTCCTGGACCGGCCGCCAGCTCCCGGGCGCGGTTCTCTACGAGCTGCACGTCGGCACCTTCACCCCGCGGGGCACCTTCGACGCGGCGATCGAGCGGCTGGACCACCTCGTCGACCTCGGTGTCGACCTGGTCGAGCTGCTGCCGGTCAACTCCTTCAACGGCGAATACAACTGGGGCTACGACGGCGTCTGCTGGTATGCCCCGCACGAGGTGTACGGCGGCCCGGACGGTCTCAAGCGCTTCGTGGACGCCGCCCACCGCAGGGGCATCGGGGTGGTGCTCGACGTCGTCTACAACCACTTCGGCCCGAGCGGCGCGTACGCGCCGATGTTCGCGCCTTATCTGAGCGCCGCCGGGACCAACCCGTGGGGCGACTCGGTCAACCTCGACGGCCCGCTGTCGGAAGAGGTGCGCCGCTACATCATCGACAGCGTGCTCGGCTGGCTGCGCGATTACCACGTCGACGGATTGCGGCTCGACGCCGTGCACGCGCTGGCCGATCACAACGCGATCCATCTGCTGGAGCAGCTGGCGGTCGAGGTGGAGAGCCTGTCCACCCACCTGAACAGGCCGCTGTCGCTGATCGCGGAGTCGGATCTCAACGACCCGAAGCTGATCACCGGTCGCGAGGCGAACGGCTACGGCCTGCAGGCGCAGTGGGACGACGACGTGCACCACGTCCTGCACGCGCTGCTCACCGGCGAGCGGCAGGGCTACTACGGCGACTTCGGCTCGCTGGAGAGCCTGGAAACGGTGCTAACCGGCGCGTTCTTCCACGCCGGCACCTGGTCCAGCTTCCGCCGCCGCCGGCATGGCCGCCCGGTCGACCGGGCCCGCATCCCGGGACACCGGTTCGTCGCGTACCTGCAGAATCACGACCAGATCGGCAACCGGGCGGTCGGTGACCGGCTGTCCGCGACGCTCTCGCCCGGCCGGCTCAAGATCGGCGCCACGCTGCTGTTCACCGCGCCGTTCACGCCCATGCTGTTCATGGGCGAGGAGTGGGCGGCGAGCAGCCCGTGGCAGTTTTTCACCAGCCACCCGGAGCCGGAGCTGGCCGCGGCGGTGCAGAACGGCCGGCGGCGCGAGTTCGCCACGCACGGCTGGGCCGAGGCCGAGGTGCCGGATCCGCAGGATCCCGCCACGTTCGAGCGGTCCAAGCTGGATTGGGATGAGCGGGGCAAACCGGGCCACGCGGAGATCCTGGAGCTGCACCGGCGCCTGATCGCCCTGCGCCGCAGCCATGCCGACCTGTCCGACCCGCGCCTGGACAAGGTCGAGGTCTGGCACGGTGACCAGTATGTGGTGATGCGCCGCGGCGCCTGCGCGGTGGCCGCGAATCTCGCCGCGGTCCCGCAGACGATCAGCCTGCGCGCGACGCCCCGCAGCGTGCTGCTGGCCACCGAGCCGGGTGTCGTGCTGCAGCGCGACCGGGTCGAGCTCCCGCCGGAGACCGCTGTGGTGGTCGCCCTCCGGTGATGATGTGTGGGGCTGTCGCACCCGTAGGCCACCATGGTCGGCATGTGGGGGAACAAGCGGCGCCGGAAGCGCAGGGGCAAGTGGTACGACAGCTGCGACTGCGACTGCGACTTCTGTGACCTGCCGTTCTGCGACCTCAGCCTGCTGAGCGGCACGCTGCTCGCGCTGTCCCGGCTCGGCGGCCGCCGGCGGGGCTCGCGGGTCGACGCCGTCGTCACCGCCGCCATCCGCGGCTACCGCCTGATCTCGCCGCGCCTGCCCACCCGCTGTCGCTACACCCCGACGTGCAGCGCCTACGGCCTCGAGGCGGTCCAGCGCTACGGCACCCGCGAGGGCCTGCGGCTGACCGTGGGCCGGCTGCGGCGCTGCCGCCCCGGTGTCACGTTCGGGACGGCGGACCCCGTTCCGTGACATACGTCCGGCACGATGTCGATCCGGAACGCGGACGGGAGTGCGGTGTCGACGATCGATGACGAAAACGGTGGGGCGCAGGTCCGCAAGGTGGTCCTGCACCGGCGGGTGCCCACGCCGCGCCGGCCCCGCCCGGCCCGCGCCCAGCGCGCGATGACCGGCCTGCGGCGCACGTTCACCCAGTCGGATTACCCCCAGCCGGATTTCGTCCGGTCCGACCGGCTGGTCCGCACCTGGGGCGGTTCGCTCGCGCCGTGGCGGCTGGCCGCCGTCGGCGTGATCATCATCCTGGTGCTCTCCTTCGCCTGGGTGCGGCTCTTCCACATCGGCCCGCCCTCGATCGAGGATCTGCGCCGCACCGCCGGGGTCGACGAGTGGCAGACGCTGCCCATCGGCGTCAAGGACGACCAGCCCGGGGTCGCCGAGCGGAACAAGGCCACCGGAAAGTGGAGCGGCTTCGACATCGACATCGCGTACATGATCGCCGAGGATCTGGGCTTCCGCCGCGCGGAGGTGCAGTTCTACGGCATCGAGAGCGAGGACCGGGCCCGGATGGAGGCCACCGACCTGGGCGGCAAGCCGGTGCCGGTCAAGATGGTGATCGCCAGCTACAGCATCACCGAGGAGCGCGAGCGCGAGCCCAACGTCATGTTCTCGCAGTCGTATCTGCACACCGAGCAGTCGGTGATCACCCTCAAGGGCCACGACAAGGTCGCCAGCCTCGAGGAGTTCAAGGACAAAGACGTCTGCTCGCTGTCGAGTTCCACCAGCGCCAGTGCCGCGAAAGACTCCGGGGCCAAGCTGACGCGGCGAAACCGCGTCTCCGAATGCTTCGCGCTGCTGGACCACAACAAGGTGCAAGCGGTCACCACCGACGCGGCCATCCTGGGTGGCTACAAGGATCGCTACCCGACCAGGTACGACCACTGGGACCTGGGCCTGGACAAGACCGAGGCGTGGGGCGTCAGCGTGGGCGCCAACGCCGCCCTGCGCGACCTGGTGAACATCACGCTCTACCGGTCCTTCAAGGATCCGAAGGACGCGCGCTGGGAGCAGGCGTACGAAACGAACATCCTCCCGGAGACCGTGACGAACGTGTCGGCCGACGGTGAGCTCGTACCGCTGGCCCGGCCGCAGCAGCCCGTCACGGCCCGGCCGCGGGTCCGCGAGTTGCCCTGGGAGGAGGTGGTCCCGTGACCGTGACGCCGATCGCGCGTCCGCCGCGCCGCGCGCGCCGCACCCAGCTCAACTGGCTGCTGACCGCGCTGCCGGCGTTCCCGCTGGTGCTGCTCGTGCTCCGGCTCTGGTATCTGAGCCGCCAGGATCTGCCGACGATGCTGCTGCTGGTGCAGTACATCAGCCCGCTCGGCATGATCAGCGCCCTGATCATCACGCTGATCTGGACCGTGCCGGCGGTCGTGCTGGTGCTGCGGGCCCTGGGCGGCCTGCTGCTGGTCAGCACGCCCAACCAGGAGGACGCCGCCCGCCGTTCGTTGCTCGCGCTGACCGCGCTGCGCATGCCGGACTGGGTGGTGGCGGTCGCCGTGGCGCTGGCCGGCTTCACCTGGCAGTTGCGCCTGCTACCCACGCTGATCATGCTCGTCGCCGTCACCCTCGCGCTGACCGCGGTGCAGCGCTATCCCGGTGAGCGGCGGATGCTCGTCGTGGCGACGCTGGTGGTGCCGATCGTGCTCGGCCTGATCGTGCTGCTCTGGGCCTGGCCGGGCATCCGGATGTCGCTGGTCGCGGGGGAGTACGGCACGGCCGCGCTGCTGGTCACGCCGTCCCTGCTCGGCTGGCTGCTCACCGGCCCCCTGCCGCCGCGCGCGGCCCGGCTCGCCACCCACTGGCCCGCCGTGGCGGCCGTGATCGTCGCCCCGTTCGTGATCGGTGTGGTCTTCCTGCGCGCGCCCGTGCTGCCCAACAGCGCCGTCGAGGTCGGCGATCCCACCCCCGCCGCGGCGGTCGAGGTCATCCGCGGCCAGCTGATCACGGTCGACGACACCGCCACCACGATCCTGCGGCGCGGCGGCGAGGTAGTCTTCATCGCCAACGATCAGGTCCGGTCCAAGACCCTGTGCCCGGAGCCGATCCGGACCCAGCACAGCCGGATCACGGTGCGCGGCTGGGCGATCGACGAGTCCGCGCTCGAGTGGGTCGCGCCCACCCGTCAGGTGACCGATGTCGACCCGCGCTGCCTCGGCCGCCCGCTGAAACCGCGATGACCTCGGGATTTGCGGCGGTACGAACCGGTTGTCCCGGCGCGCCGCCGACCACGTGCAGACAGGTTGGACCGGACCTGGCAGGCTGCACGCCATGACCTTGCACCTGCGGTGGGCGGCCGTCACCGATAGAGGCCACGTCCGGAGCAACAATCAGGACGCTTACTACGCCGGTGACCGGCTCCTCGTCGTCGCGGACGGCATGGGCGGCATGGCCGCCGGTGACGTCGCGAGCCGTCTCGCCGTCGAGGCGATGACCTCGCTCGACGTGGCGATCGACAACGACAGCCAGATGGACGCGCTGCACAAGGCGCTCGAGGTGGCGAACGGCCGGATCGCCGAGACCGTCGCCACCGACGCCGCCCTGCAGGGCATGGGCACGACGCTGACCGCCGTGATCTTCTCCGGTGACCGCGCCGCCCTGGCCCACGTCGGCGACTCCCGGGCCTACCTGCTGCGCGACGGCCGGCTCAACCAGCTGACCAAGGACGACACCTATGTGCAGATGCTGGTGGACCAGGGCCTGATCCGGCCGGAGGAGGCGGGCAGCCACCCGCGCCGCGCGGTCGTCACCCAGGCGCTGCAGGGCGAGCCGGTCAGCCCCTCCTACGTCATCGTCGAGCCCGAGGCCGGCGACCGCTGGCTGCTCTGCAGCGACGGCCTCACCACGGTGGTCTCCGCCGAGCGGATCGAGGCGGAGATGCTCGCCTGCGACGATCCGCGGAGCTGCGCCGAGCGGTTGCTCGACCTCGCCCTGCAGGGTGGCGGTCCGGACAACATCACGGTGATTGTCGCCGATCTGACAGCCATCGACTGACCGGCTCGAATCCGGGTCTGCACAGCCTTCCCGCAACGGCCCGGGGCTGCGGTACCTTACTCCGGTCGCGGGACGGCCAGCCGCGGCTCTGCAGCGGGTGGTGATGACGACGGGACGGCTGTCGGCACAGTCAGCCGTGACGCTGGCGCTCATCGCCGCCGTCACGGCGATCGGCATGTACGCCGTGCCCGCCGGCGCCGGCCAGCGGCTCTTTATCGACGCGGCCCAGGCCGCCGCCGGGGTGCTCGCCGCCGTCGTCTGCTTCGCGGCGGGCCGCGACCGCAGCGGCCCCCGGCGCCGCTGGCGCGTCCTGCTCGGTACCGGTCTCGCCGGCTTCGCGGCCGTCCGCCTCTGGTGGACCGTCAACGACGTCATCGAGCCCACCCGGCCGGTCGCCGCCCGGGTCATCGACGTCGGCTTCCTCGGCCTGCCGCTCTTCGCCGTCCTGGCCCTGATCGCCGGCTCGATGGCGCTGCCCCGCCCGGTCCAGGCCTCGGTGCGCCGCGACCGGGTCGTGCTGCTCATCGACAGCGTCCTGATCACCGGCTCGCTGCTCGCGCTGGCCTGGTCGGCGCTGCCCCGCCGGATCTTCGACGAGGTGGGTGACAGCCCCAGGGTGGTGGGCTTCGCGGCGGCGTACCCGATCGCGGATCTGCTCATCGCGGTGATGGTCATGCTGCTGCTGGCCACCCGGCCGGCCTCGCGGGCGGCCCGGGTGCCGCTGCGGCTCAGCGCGCTGGCCATGCTGGCCCTCGGCGTCTCCGACACGCTGCGGCTGATGCACCTGAGCAGCGGGGTGCTCTCGCCGGTCGAGTCGGCCGGCTACCTGCTCGGCCCGGCGCTGCTCGCCCTCGCCGCGATCAGCAATCCCGGCCTCGGCGGCCCCGGCGGCCCGAGCCTCGAGGGGCGCGCCGAGGCGGACTGGCTGCACCTGCTGCTGCCCTACGTGCCGGTTGTCGCCACCGGCGTGGTCATCGCGGTGCGCACCGGCGCGGGCGGGCAGCTCACCTCGTACGAGGCCTATCTGGGGTGGCTCGGCCTCGGCCTGGTGGTCGCCCGGCAGATGTTCACCATCGTCGACAACACCGTGCTGCTCGCCCGCGTCTCCGAGGGCCAGCAGCGGCTGCACCACCAGGCGTACCACGATCCGCTGACCGGGCTGGCCAACCGGGCGCTGTTCCGCGAACGGCTGGTGCTCGCCCTCGACGCGCACCGCTATCGCGCCGCGCCGGTGGCCCTGCTCTTCGCCGACCTGGACGACTTCAAGCTCATCAACGACAGCTTCGGGCACGCCATGGGCGACCGGCTGCTGCGCGCGATCGGCGAGCGGCTGGTCGCCGCGGTCGGCCCCGAGGCCCTGGTGGCCCGCCTCGGCGGCGACGAGTTCGCGGTGCTGCTCGAGCACCGGGCGGCCGACGCCGAGCCGGCCGGCCACCGCATCCTCGGTGCGCTGCGCGAGCCGTTCGCCATCGACGGCCACACGGTCGGCGTCAGCGCCAGCCTCGGCCTGGTCCTGCCGGAGCCCGGCGACATCGAGCTGTCGGCGGACACGCTGCTGCGCCGCGCCGACGCGGCCATGTACGTCAGCAAGCGCCGCGGCAAGAACGCCCTCGCCCGCTACTCCGGCAGCGCCGACGGCGGACCGAACGCGGACCTGCCGCACCTGCTGGCCCGGGCGCTGTCCGGCGCGCCCGCGGCGGCCGGCTTCGAGGTCTACTACCAGCCGATCGTCCGGCTCTCCGACGGCGTGGTCGTCGCGGTGGAGGCCCTGGCCCGCTGGACCGACCCGGTGGCGGGCCCGGTCGACCCGGACGTGTTCGTGACGGTCGCCGAACGCACCGGCCTGGTCGCGGCGATCGACGACTTCGTGCTCGACCGGGCCTGCGCGGACGCGGCCGGGCTGGCCAGCACCTACGGCCGGCCGATCGACGTGCACGTCAACGTCTCCGCGGCCCGGCTGGGGCAGCACGGGCTGGAGGAGGCGGTGGCGCAGGCCCTGGAGCGGCACAACGTGCGGCCGTCCCGGTTGGTCGTGGAGATCACCGAGACCCGCCGCATCCCGGACCTGCCGCGCGCGGCCGAGGTCGCGGAACGGCTGCGCCGGCGCGGGGTACGGGTGGCCCTGGACGACTTCGGCAGCGGATACAACGCGCTGGCGCAGTTGCATTCGCTGCCGGTGGACATCGTGAAGCTGGACTCGACCCTGACCGACGTGGACGTCTCGCCGGAGCGGGCCGGGGCGCTGTGCCGCTCCGTGCTGGCGATCTGCGCCGAGTTGGGCATCGCCGTGGTGGCCGAGGGGATCGAGACCCCTGCCCGGGCCCGGGCGCTGGCCGCGCTGGGCTGCCATCTCGGTCAGGGATATCTGTTCGGTCAGCCCGGCCCCGTGCACCGGCTGGCGGCGACGATTCCCGCGCAGCCTTCCCCACACTCCACCTCACACCTAGCCTCCTAACGAGGAGACCAGGTGCCGTGGGAGGAGACGCTTACTCGTTGTGGAGCACCTCGGCGATCGTGAGCCGGGCCGCGCCGCGGGCCGGCAGCAGCGCGCCGAGCAGGGCGATCACGACGCCGGCGAGGGCCATGAGCGCGAGCATCGGTGCCTGCCACACCTCCAGCACCGCATGCGGGATGGCTACCCGCGCGGCGTCGGCGGCGGCCGGCAGGATGTAGCGGTGCGCGACGATCCCGATGGGGATGCCGAGCACACCGCCGGCCACGCCGACGACGGTCATCGACGTGAGCACCATGGTGACGACCTGGCGCGGCGTCATCCCGATCGACTTGAGCATGCCGAGGTCGCGGCGGCGCTCCCGGACGTTGAGCACGACCGTGTTGAAGACGCCCAGCGCGGCCACGACGGACAGCAGCAGCGAGAGCACCGACGAGAAGCCGATCACGGTGATCTCGAAGTCGCTGACCCGGGCGGTGTCCCAGGCCTCGACTGCCGGATCGGCCGCCATGACCGCGGTGACGTATGCCGCGACGTCGCCCCCGGCCTCGAGCTGGACCTGGAAGTACACCTCGTCCGGTCTGACGACGCGGTCCGGTGCGAGGTCGGTGAGGACCCGCCAGTCCGCGAATATGCCGGGCGGCCCGGACGGGCCGTCCATCGTCTCGCCGACCACGGTCAGCGCGGCCTGCCGCCCGCCGAGAGCCATGGTGAGCTTGTCGCCGACCTTCAGCCCGCGCTCCCGCATGATCGCCGACGGCACGACTGTCTGGTCCGCCGCGGTCATCCAGCGCCCGGCGGTGAGCTCGCCCTGGTAACCCATCGATGAGTAGTCTCCGCGGACGAAGTTGACGTTCAGCGGCTGCATGTGCCCGACGGTGGGCACCGGCAGCGAGTAGATCGCGGTCACCCGGGCGGCGCCCGGCAGCCCGCGCAGCAACTGCTCGACCTGCGCTTCAGTGCGGCTGGTCCGCGCCGGTGGCGCTGTCGGCGACTGGCCCTCCCTAATGATCCGCATTTGGCCGTCGGACGGCCGGACCCCGATCTGGCCCGAGGCCTGGTCCTCGAGCGTGGAGATCCGGGTCAGCGAGTCGGCCAGCCCGGTCGCGAAGGTCACCGTGGTCACGCCGAGCAGGACGGCCACGACGGTGAAGAGGGTCCGGCCCGGACGCGCGAACGGCATGCCCAGCCCGAGGGTGACGGGACGCGGCAGCCCGACCCCCGCGAGCCGGCGCTGGATCCGCGTCCCGTGCCCGGTCCGCGGGGAAGTGCCGGCGCTGATCGCCTGGGCGGGGGACAACCCGTGGGCCCGCACGGCGGGCACGAACGCCGCCAAGGCGACGAGTGCCGGCACGCCGACCAGCCCGGCGACCCAGATCCAGACGCCGACGTTGATGCCGACGTCCAGCCCGAGGCCCTGGAATCCCTCGCTGAGCAGCGGTTGGGCGGCCAATGTGCCGGTTATTGTGCCGACGACGCAGCCGACGACAGTGGGTACCAGGACCATGACCAGGTAGACGGCGACCACCTGGCGCGGGGTGAACCCGAGCGTCATGAGGATGCCGATGTGCCGGAAGCCGGAGACGACCGCGCCGCTGATCACGTTGCCGACGATGACGACCGCGACGATCAGCCCGAGCACGCCGAACGTGGCCAGGAAGGGCACGTACACGCCGATGTCCTCGGCGACCTCCTCCTTGACGACGAGGTAGGGCTGCTCGGCGATCAGCGCGCCCTGCGGCAGCCCGGCCGTGACGGCGGCCAGGTCGGTGTTCACCGCGGTCTTCGTCGACACGTCACCGCCGAAGCGGTAGAGCATTTGGGTGGACGTTGGGTGCAGCGCTGTCATCTGTGCCGGTGTCACCCACGCGTCGGCGGTCTGGCTGAGACTGTGGGCCCAGCCGACGACGGTGTACCGCTTGCCGCCGAAGGTGATCTCCCCGCTGTCCAGCGGAGGCCCTTCGTCGTCCGGTCCGGGATCCGCCAGGTTGAGGGCGACCTCGTCGGGTGCCGCGGGCCAGCGCCCCTTCCAGAGGTCGAGGCGGTCCACCGGGCCGCCTGGGTCGGCGCGCCCCACGACGGTCTTCGGACCCGGCGGGCCCAGCACGCTGATCCCACTGACGTCGAGCGTGACCTGCCCGAACGGTCCCGCTGCGGCCGTCACGCCGGTACGCGCGCCGGTGAGTTGCGCGTCGGTGACCTTGGCCGGGTCGTACACAGCGATCGCGTGTGGCCCCAGCTGCTTGGCGAAGGCCTTGTCGAACGGCGCCGAGGACGCCTGGAGCAGCGCCAGCGCCACCACGATGGTCGTCGTGGAAAGCAGGACGACCAGGCCGATGACGAACGTCTGCACCCGGCGGCGCTTGACCGCCGCCCGCGAGGCCCGCCAAACCGCGCTCATGCCCGTTCCAAGGTGCGCTCGTGGGTGATCTGGCCGTCGGCCAGCTCGACCACTCGGCTGGCGCACCGCGTCGCCAGCCGCTCGTCGTGGGTGACAATCAGCAGGGTCTGTCCGATCTGGTTGAGGTCGAGCAGCAGGTCCATCACCTGCTCGCCGGCGCGGCTGTCCAGGGCGCCGGTGGGCTCGTCGGCCAGCAGCAGCGCCGGGCGGTTCATCAGCGCCCGGGCCACCGCGACACGCTGGCGCTCACCGCCGCTCAGGGTCGCCGGATAGGCGTTGCGCCGGTCGGCGATGCCGAGCTCGTCGAGCAGTTCCATGGCCCGCTTGCGCGCCGGGCCGGCCTTGGTGCCGGTCAGCTGGGCGGCGAGGGTCACGTTCTCCAGCGCCGGCAGGTCGTCGAGCAGGTTGAAGAACTGGAAGATCATGCCGATCCGGTGCCGCCGGAACAGCGCCAGCTTCGTCTCGTTCAGCCGGCCCAGGTCCTCGTCGTGCACGCGTACCGAGCCGGAGGTCGGCCGGTCCAGCCCGGCGATCATGTTCAGCAGGGTGGACTTGCCGCAGCCCGACGGGCCCATCACGGCGACCGCCTCGCCGGTGCGGATCTCGAGCGAGACGCCGTCCAGGGCGGTGGTGTCGCCGTACTCTTTGCGGACGTCGTCCAGCCGCACGACGCAGGTGTCAGTGGTCATGGGCAGCACGCTATGGCCGCGGGCGGCGCCCGGTCGTCGGCCCCGGGATGTAAGCCACCCGGGCCGTCATCCCCGGGATGTACCGGCTGCACACCGGGGATGATGTGGCGCCGACCGTCCTCTGCGAGGATTCCCGGGTGGGATCGGGAGCGGTGTGGCTGATCGGCGCGCTCGTCGCCGCCTGTGCGACCGCGGCCTGGCTCGGTGTCGCCCTGGTCCGGGCCCGCCGCGAGCACCGCCGGGCCCTGGAGCAGCGGGGCTGGTTCCTGGAACGGGAGCGGGAGAGCGCGGCTCACGTCGCGGTCGACGCCGAGCGGGCCCGCATCGCCCGGGAGTTGCACGACATCGTGAGCCACAACGTGAGCATCATGATCGTGCAGGCCGCAGCCGCGCGCGAGGTGCTCACGACCATGCCCGGCGACGCCGCGGCGGCGATGTCGGCCGTGGAGGGTGCCGGACGGACCACGATGACCGAGCTGCGGCACCTGCTCGGCCTGCTGGCGCCGGCGGCGGACGGCGAGGACGGCATCGGCGAGGCCGCCCTGGCGCCGCAGCCCAGCCTGAGCCGGCTCAGCCCGTTGATCGACCGGATCGCGTTCGCCGGACTGCCGGTGGAGGTGCGCATCTCCGGTGAGATCCGGCCGCTGCCGTCCGGCGTCGACGTCACCGCGTACCGCATCGTGCAGGAGGCGCTGACGAACGCGCTGAAGCACGGCACCGGCGGGCAGGCGGAGGTGACGATCCGGTACGCCGAGCACTCGCTGCGGGTGGAGGTGCTCACCAGAGGGCCCAGCGTGCTGACGGGCGACCGGCCCACGGCGCACGGCGGGGAGGGCGCCGGCCGGGGCCTGCTCGGGCTGCGGCAGCGCGTCGCGGTCTACGGTGGCGATCTCGACGCCCGGCGAAGGCTCGGCGGCGGGTACCGGGTCCGCGCCCGCATCCCGTTGGAACGCCCATGACCGCCGGGCCGCCGCCGTCGCCGCGGGTGCTCATCGCCGACGACCAGGAGCTGATCCGCACCGGCTTCCGGCTGATCCTCACCGCCCGCGGCATCGACGTGGTCGGCGACGCCGCCGACGGCGCCGAGGCGGTGGCGGCCGAGCGGCGGCTGCGCCCCGACGTCGTGCTCATGGACATCCGCATGCCGACGATGGACGGGCTGGAAGCGACCCGGCGCATTCTGGAGCACAGCCCGCGCTGCCGGGTGCTCATGCTCACGACCTTCGACCTCGACCGGTACGTCTACGCCGCGCTGGCCATCGGCGCGAGCGGCTTCCTCCTCAAGGACGTCACCGCCGACCACCTCGCCGCCGCCGTGCGCCTGGTCGACACCGGCGACGCCCTCCTCGCGCCCTCGATCACCCGGCGGCTGGTCCAGCGCTTCGCCTCCGAGGGCCGGCGCGCCGGCGACGACGCGGCGCCCGCCGTGCACCGGGATCTCACCGTGCTGACGCCACGCGAGCTGGAGGTCCTGACGCTGCTCGGCCGCGGCCTGTCCAACACCGAGCTGGCCCGGGCGCTGACGCTGAGCGAGGCGACGGCGAAGACCCACGTGGCCCGGATCTTCGCGAAGCTCTCCCTGCGCGACCGCGCGCAGGCGGTCGTCCTGGCGTACGAGACGGGCCTGGTCGCCCCCGGCGACGCAGCCGCGGAATGAGCCGTCAGGGGCTCCGGCGGTTCAGGCGGCGGGTGGGTGCCGCGGTTGTCGGGTCCTCCGGCCAGGGGTGGCGGGGGTACCGGCCGCGGAGTTCGGCGCGGACCTGCGGGTAGCCCGTCGCCCAGAAGGACGCGAGGTCCCGGGTCACCGCCACCGGCCGGCCGGCCGGGGAGAGCAGGTGCAGCAGGATCGGGATGCGGCCGTCGGCCAGGCGGGGTGCCTCGCGCCAGCCGAAGGCCTCCTGGACCTTCACCGCGAGGACCGGGGCCGCGGGGTCCGTGTAGTCGATTCTGACCTTGGAGCCGCTCGGGACCGGGAGGCGTTCGGGGGCGATCTCGTCCAGCCGGCCGGCCACCGACCAGGGGAGCAGCCGGCGCAGGGCGCCGGCGGTGTCGATCTTCGCCAGGTCGGCGCGGCGGCGGGCCTGGCCCAGGGGCAGCCAGTCGCCCAGCGACTTCAGCAGCGAGTCGTCGTCGACCGCCGGCCAGGGTGCGCCGAGAGCGGCGTGCGCGAAGGCCAGGCGTTCCCGCAGCTCCGTGGTGGTCCGGGACCAGGTGAGCAGCGCCAGGCCCTCCCGGCGCAGGCCGTCGAGCAGAGCCGCCCGGACGCGTTCCGGGTCCGGCTTGTCGATGCGGCGCTCCACCAGGGTGATCGCGCCCAGCCGCTCCGTGCGGCGGGCCACCACGTCGCCGTCGCGCCAGGCGATCTCCGTGCCGAATTCCAGCAGGGCCGCGGCCGCCTCGCGCGCCGTCGCCTCGTCCAGCGGGGCGGCGCTGCGGATGCGCGCCGTGCGGGCGCCCGGCGCCCGGTCCGCGTCCGCGATCGCCAACCAGGTCGTGCCCGCCAGCCCGCTGCCGCCGGCGAGGTCCGCGGCGGTGCCACCGGCCATCAGGTACGCGCGCCCGCCCGGCTCCCGCACCCGGGCCACCCGCTCGGGGTACGCGAGCCCGACGATCAAGCCGGCGGCCAGATCATCGGCCAACCACTCCCGGCCGCCTCCTGGGCTGCTTTCCCGGCGGCCTTCCGCGAGGTCCTTGCGACGACCACCGCCGACACTGCCGCCGGAGCCGCCGGCGCCGGAGCCGGAGCCGGAGTCGGCGTGGCGCGGAGACGGGTCGGTGATGGCGTATTCGGCGGCCTCGGTCGCGTCGGTGGCGTCCTCCTCCGCTGCCGGGTTCCGGGTCGTCGCCGCGGTCAGCCGGCGCACCTCGGTGCGCCAGGCCGGATCCCGGTCCGCCCGGGCCCGGCGCCAGGCCGCCGCCAGGTCGTCCGCTGTCCGGTCCGCGTCCAGCAGGGCCACGACCTCGGCGGCCCGGCGGCCGCCGATCGTGCGGGCCCCGTCCAGCAGGGCCCGGGCCAGGCGGGGGTGCAGGCCCGCGTCGGCCAGGGCCCGGCCCCGGGGCGTGATCCGGCCCGCCGCGTCGGTCGCACCCAGGGCGCGCAGCGTGTCGGTCGCCACCTGCAGCGCCCCCGGTGGCGGTGCGTCCGGGAGGCTCAGGCCCGTACCGTCGGGGTGGCCCCACTGGGCCAGGTCCAGGGCGAAGCCGGTCAGGTCCGCCGCCGCGATCTCCGGTTCCGGCTGGGCCGGCAGGCGGTCGTGCTGGGCCTGGGACCAGCAGCGGTAGACCCGGCCGGGGGCCTCGCGCCCGGCGCGCCCGGCCCGCTGGGTCGCCGACGCCCGGGAGACCGGGACCGTCACCAGGGCGCCCAGGCCCCGGCCGTGGTCCATCCGGGGGACGCGGCTCAGGCCCGCGTCGACCACCGCGCGTACGCCGGGAACCGTCAGGCTGCTCTCCGCGACCGCCGTGGCCAGCACCACCCGGCGCACCGGGCTCGGGCGCAGCGCCGCGTCCTGAGCGGAGCCGGACTGGCGGCCGTGCAGGGTGACGATCTCCGCGTCGGCGCCGCGGAGCCGGTTGGCGACCGTCTCGATCTCGCGGGCGCCCGGCAGGAACGCCAGCACGTCGCCGTCGCCCTCGGCCAGGGCCCGGCGGATCGTGGTGGCGACGTGGTCGAGCAGTTTCGGGTCCACGCGCAGGCCGTGCGGCGGGGTGATCGGCTGCGGGGGCGGTGACCAGTGCACGTCCACCGGGTGCAGGGCGGACCTGGCCTCGACGACCGGCGCGCCGCCCAGGACCTCGGCCAGGCGCTGGGACTCGGCGGTCGCCGAGGTCGCCAGGACCCGCAGGTCCGGGCGCAGCGCCGCGCGGACCTCGATCAGGAAGGCCAGCGCCAGGTCCGAGTCCAGGTGGCGCTCGTGGCACTCGTCGAGGATCACCACCGCGGTGCCGGCCAGTTCCGGGTCGCGGTGCAGGCGGCGCACCAGCACGCCGGTCGTCACCACCTCGACCCGGGTCTGGGCGGAGACCTTGCGGTCGCCGCGCACGGTGTAGCCCACCCGGCCGCCCACCTGCTCGCCGAGCAGGGACGCCATCCGCCGCGCCGCCGCGCGGGCCGCGACCCGGCGGGGCTCGGCCACCACCACCTTCGCGTCGGGTGCGGCGCCGGCCAGCGCCAGCGGGACCAGGGTCGTCTTGCCCGTGCCCGGGGGCGCGACCAGCACCGCCGCGCCAGCGGCGGCCAGGGCGGCGGCCACCTCCGCCAGCACCGCGCGGATGGGTAGGTCGGGCAGGTCTTCCGCGGCGATCAGCACCGGACAAGTCTCGCGTACGGCCGCTTCGTCGATCACGTCACGTGGTCGCGGTGTTGATTCGCCGGGAAACTGGTGCAAGATCGGTTGGTGGCCTGCTTGACTGTCCGACAGCAAAACAGGGGGTGAGCGGTGGATCGGGTGGAGTCCTTCAACTCCCTGCCCGCCGACCGGCTGACGGCGGAGTTGCTCGCCGTGTGTGCCGCTTCCGCCTGGGGGAGTGCGGTCGCCGCGCTGCGGCCGTACCCGTCGAGGTCTGCCGTGCTCGCCGCGGCCGACGCGGCCGCACGCGGCCTGAGCTGGCCGGATGTCCTGCGGGGTCTGTCCGCGCATCCCCGGATCGGGGAGCGGGCGCGGGGCGGGTCGAAGGAGGCCGCCTGGTCACGGCGGGAGCAGTCGACGGCCGAGAGCAGCGGCGACGACGGCACCAGGGCCGCGCTGGTCGCCGCGAACCACGCCTATGAGGACAAGTTCGGGCACGTTTTCCTGATCTTCGCCAGCGGGCGGACGCAGGAGGAGATCCTGGCGGCGGCGCTGGACAGGATCGGCAACGACGAAGAGACCGAGCGGGCCGTCGTCACCGACGAGCTTCGCAAGATCGCCCTGCTGCGGCTGGAGAGGCTGCTGGATGCCCTCGACTGACGGCACGGCGGCGACGTCGCACGCCAAGATCTCCACCCACATCCTGGACACGGTCACCGGCGATCCGGCCCGCGACGTGTACGTGCGCCTGGAGCGCCGCGACTCCGACGGCTGGAAGCTGATCGCCGAGGGCCGCACCGACGACGACGGCCGGCTGCGCCACCGGGTCCCGCTGCACGACTGGCAGGCCGGCGGCTACCGGCTGGTGTTCTACGTGGAGCCGTATCTCGGCGGCGAGGCCTTCTTCCCGGAGATCACCGTCGCGTTCCACGTGCACGATCCGGGGCGGCACTACCATGTGCCGCTGCTGCTGAGCCGCTACGGCTACACCACCTATCGAGGGAGCTGACCCGCGTGGCGATCGTGTTGGGCCGCAACCGTTACGGCAAGGCGGAGACGCGCCTGGTGCACGTCGGCCGCGGCGGCGACAGCCATGACCTGACGGATCTGAACGTGAGCGTCGCGCTCTCCGGTGATCTCGCGGCCACCCACCTGCGCGGCGACAACGCCGGGGTGCTGCCCACCGACACGATGAAGAACACCGTGTACGCGTTCGCCCGCGAGCACGGCGTCGGCTCGCCGGAGGCGTTCGGGCTGCTGCTGGCCCGGCATTTCGTGGCGGCCCAGCCGCAGGTCTCCGGCGCCAAGGTGAGCCTGGAGTCGTTCGGCTGGGAGCGGCTCGGGCCGCACTCGTTCCGGCGCTCGGGCGACTTCGTGCGGACCGCCGTGGTGACCGTCGCGGAGCAGGGCACCCAGGTGGTCTCCGGCCTGCGGGACCTGGTGCTGCTCAACACGACCGACTCGGAGTTCCACGGCTTTCCCCGCGACAGGTACACCACCCTGCCGGAGGCGACCGACCGGATCCTCGCCACAGCGGTAGACGCCCGCTGGCGGCACCTCCCGGAATCTGCACAATGGGAGGAGTCGTTCGCGGGCGCGAAAGACGCGCTGGTGGAGGCGTTCGTGGGCACCTACAGCTACTCGTTGCAGCAGACGCTGTACGCGATGGGCGAGCGGGTGCTGCGAAACCGGCCGGAGCTCGCCGAGGTCCGGCTCGAACTGCCCAACAAGCATCACTACCTGGTGGACCTGTCGCCGTTCGACCTGGCGAATCCGCAGGAGGTCTTCATCGCCGGCGATCGCCCGTACGGCCTGATCGAGGGCACCGTGACGCGCGACGACGCGCCCCCGGCCAGCGCGGAGTGGTACCTGTGATCGTGATCGAGAACGTGACCGTGGCGACGGTCGACGCCGACGGCACCGAGTATGCGGACGGCCACGTGGTCGTCGGCGACGACGGCCGGATCGCCGCCGTCGGCGCGGGCGGCGCGGGCCTCCAGCCGGGCTCGCCGCGCCGGGTCGACGGCACCGGCTGCCTGGTCACACCGGGTCTGATCAACACGCACCACCACCTCTACCAGTGGGTGACCCGGGGCCTGGCCCAGGACGACAACCTGTTCGGCTGGCTCACCACGCTCTATCCGATCTGGGGGCGCATCGACGCCGAGGTGGTCGGCGCCGCCGCGGGCGCGGGACTGGGCTGGCTGGCGCTGTCGGGCTGCACGACGAGCATGGATCACCACTACGTCTTCCCGCGCGACGGCGGGGACGTGCTGGCCGCCGAGATCGAGGCCGCGCGGCAGATCGGGCTGCGGTTCCACCCGACCCGCGGCTCGATGGACCTGGGCCGCTCGTCGGGCGGGCTGCCGCCGGACCACGTGGTCGAGGAGACCGACGCGGCCCTGGCGGCCACCGAGGCGGCGATCGACCGCTGGCACGACCCGGCGCCGGAGTCGATGCTGCGGATCGGCGTCTCGCCCTGCTCGCCCTTCTCGGTGACCCGGCGGCTGATGAGCGAGGCCGCCGAGCTGGCCCGCCGCAAGGGCGTCCGGCTGCACACCCACCTCGCCGAGACCGACGACGAGGAGGACTTCTGCCGGGAGCAGTTCGGCTGCACCCCGGTGGAGTACGCGGAACAGCTCGGCTGGCTGGGCGAGGACGTCTGGCTGGCGCACGGCGTGCACCTGGACGACAAGGCCGTGGCCAGGCTCGGCGCGACCGGCACCGGGGTCGCGCACTGCCCGAGCTCCAACGCCCGGCTCGGCGCCGGCCTGGCCCGGGTCCGCGACCTGCTCGACGCCGGCGCCCCGGTGGGCCTGGGCGTGGACGGCTCGGCCTCGCAGGAGGCGGCGCACCTGGGCGAGGAGCTGCGCCAGGCGCTGTACGTCGCCCGGCTGCGGGGCGGCCCGACGGCGCTGTCCGCCCGCGAGTCGTTGCGGCTCGGCACGATGGGCGGCGCCCGCTGCCTCGGCCGCGCGGACGACATCGGCTCCATCGAGGTGGGCAAGCTGGCCGACCTGGTGCTGTGGCGCCTCGACGGGCTGGGTCACGACGGCATCGACGACAAGGTCGCGGCGCTGGTGCTGGGCCCGGCCGCGCCGGTGGAGCTGGCCCTGGTCGGCGGCCGGCCGGTGGTGGAACGCGGCGAACTGGTCAACGCCGACGCGCACACGCTCACCCTGCGCGCCCGCCGGGCCCACCGCCGGCTGCTCGACGGGGCGTAGCGGATGCGCGCGGCGCCGGGGCAGATACGGTACGAAGAAGAAGCGTTCGAGGGGAGTCGCCGACCGTGACCGAGATTCTGTCCGACCAGGCTGTGGCGTTCGTCGCCGAGCTGAACAGGCGGTTCCGGCCGCGCCGTGACGAGCTGCTGGCCGCCCGTGCCGCCCGGCGTGCCGAGATCGCCGCCGGTGGCAGCCTCGGGTTCCTGGCCGAGACGGCCGACGTGCGCGCGGGTGACTGGCGGGTGCCCGCGGCGCCCGCCGACCTGACCGACCGGCGGGTGGAGATCACCGGGCCGACCGAGCGCAAGATGACCATCAACGCGCTGAACTCCGGCGCCAAGGTCTGGCTCGCCGACCTCGAGGACGCCAACACCCCGCACTGGGCGAACGTGGTCGATGGCCAGCAAAACCTGTACGACGCGATCCGGCGCACGATCACCCTGGACACCGGGCAGAAGACGTACGAGCTGGGCGAGGGCCCGTACCCGACGATCGTCATGCGGCCCCGGGGCTGGCACCTCGACGAGCGGCACCTGCCCGTGGACGGCGAGCCGGCCGTCGGCGCGCTGGTCGACTTCGGGCTCTACTTCTTCCACAACGCCGCCGAGCTGCTCAGCCGGGGCAGCGGGCCGTATTTCTACCTGCCGAAGATGGAGTCGCACAAGGAGGCGGCGCTCTGGAACGACGTCTTCACCTACGCCCAGGAGGCGCTCGGCATCCCGGTCGGCACCATCCGGGCCACCGTGCTGATCGAGACCATCCCGGCCGCGTTCGAGATGGACGAGATCCTGTACGCCCTCCGCCCGCACATCTCCGGGCTCAACGCCGGCCGGTGGGACTACCTGTTCAGCATCATCAAGTACTTCCGGGACAACCCGGCGATGGTGCTGCCCGACCGGGCCGCCGTCACGATGACGGCACCTTTCATGCGGGCGTACACGGAGCTTCTGGTCTCGACCTGCCACCGGCGCGGCGCGTTCGCGATGGGCGGCATGGCCGCCTTCATCCCCAGCCGCCGCGACCCGGCGGTCAACGAGGTCGCCCTCGGCAAGGTCCGCGAGGACAAGGAGCGCGAGGCCGGCGACGGCTTCGACGGCTCCTGGGTCGCCCACCCCGACCTGGTGCCGGTCTGCCGGGAGATCTTCGACCGGGTGCTCGGCGACCGGCCCAACCAGCTCGACCGCCGCCGCGACGACGTCAGCGTGGACGCGGCGCGGCTGCTCGACGTGGCGGCCACCGGCGGCGCGGTGACGGAGGCGGGCCTGCGCGGCAACGTCTCGGTCGCCCTGCAGTATCTGGAGGCCTGGCTGCGCGGCAACGGCGCGGTCGCGATCAACAACCTGATGGAGGACGCGGCCACCGCGGAGATCTCCCGCTCCCAGGTCTGGCAGTGGATCCACAACGGGGTACGCCTGGACGACGGCACCGCGATCACGGCCGAACTGGTCGGGCGGATCGAGGACGAGGAACTCGCCACGATCCGCGCGGCGCTGGGTGACCAGGCCTGGGCCGCGAGCCGCTTCGACGACGCCCGCAAGCTCTTCGAGCAGGTCGCCCTCGCCGACGACTTCGCCGAGTTCCTGACGACGGCCGCCTACGACTCGATCGACTGACGATGCGGCTCAGCGACGACGACTACGCCGCCCTGGACCGCCGGCTCGCCGCCCACGACACGTTTCTCGCCACCCGCTATCCGGGGGAGCGCCCCGGCCGGCAGCCGGTGCACACGGTCTACATCCCGGCCGACCGCATCGGCGGGTTCCGCGAGTGGGGTCCGCAGGCGCTGGCGGCCCTGGACGACTGCCCGCCGCTGCCGTTCCCGGCCGCGCTCGCCGACCGGGTCCGGGCCAAGCTGGCCGGCGAGCCGATCGAGGACCTGCGGATCGACTTCGAGGACGGGTACGGCGTCCGCGACGACGACCAGGAGGACGCGGCGGTCAAGGCGGCCGTCGCCGTGCTCGCCGAGGGCCCCCGGCCGCCGTTCCTCGGCATCCGGATCAAGTCGCTGGAGGCGGCCACCCGGCACCGGTCGCTGCGCACCCTGGACCTCTTCCTGTCCCTGTATGCCGAGCCGTTCACGGTGACGCTGCCCAAGGTGAGCGGCCCGGACCAGGTCACCGCGATGGTCGCGCTCTGCGAGACGCTGGAGCGCGGGTACGGCCTGGCCGCCGGCACGCTGACCTTCGAGATCCAGATCGAGCTGCCGTCGGCGGTGCTCGGCGCGGACGGCACCGCCACCGTGGCCCGGCTCATCACGGCGGCCGCGGGCCGCTGCACCGGCCTGCACTACGGCACCTACGACTACAGCGCGGCGGCCGGGGTGGCGGCGGCCTACCAGGCGATGGACCACCCGGTCGCCGACCACGCCAAGGCGGTCATCCAGGCCGCCGCGGCCGGCACCGGCGTCCGGCTCTCCGACGGCTCGACGAACATCCTGCCGGTCGGCTCGGACGTGGCCGTGCACGACGCCTGGGCGCTGCACCACCGGCTGGTGCGCCGCTCCCTGGAACGCGGCTTCTACCAGGGCTGGGATCTGCACCCCGCGCAGCTGCCGACCCGGTACGCGGCCACCTATGCGTTCTTCGCCGACGGGGTCGACGCGGCCTCGATCCGGCTGCGCCGCTACCTGGACAGGCAGTCGGGCGGCATCCTGGACGAGCCGGCGACGGCCCGGGCGCTGGCCGGCTACCTGCTGCGCGGCCTGGACTGCGGCGCCCTGGACGACGTGGGCTTCACCCGGGAGGAACTCACCGCCCTGACCTGACGGGGGTCAGCCGCCGGAGGTGCCGATGCTCGAGCCGCCGCTGCTGCTACGACCGACGACGTTGGTCTTGATGGTGCCGTTGCCGACCTTGCCGGTGGCCGGCAGCTTGAAGGCGCGCCGGGCCTCCCGGTCGCCCGCCGAGATGTAGTCGCCGCCGTCCAGGAACGTGCCCGGCCTCAGGCCGCGGGCGTAACCCGGCGAATACCAGAGGAAATACGACGAGGTCTCGTCGGCGTCGGCGCAGTTGTCCTCCTCGACGATCTCGCCCTCCTCGTCGGCGCAGTAGAACACCTCGTCGGTCGCTTCTTCCTCGTCCTCGTCCTCGTCCTCGTCCTCGGCTTCTTCCTCGTCCGGGTCCGCAACGGCCGGCTCCACCGCCAGGTCGGACCCGGATGAGCCGTTTCCCGACCCCGAGCCGGGGCCGGGGTTGTAGCCGCCCGACTCGTAGGTCGATTCGCCGCCGAACTCGTCGTCGCCGAGGTTGTCGCAGGCGGCCGAGCCGCCGGCGGCCAGGGCGAGGAAAGCGGCGGTCAGGGCGACCTTGCGGGAGGCCATCCGACGGGTGCTCACCGGCGGCTCAACCGCCCATCCTGCTCCGGGAACGGCCGCCGCAGCCGCCAGGTCATACCTCGGGTCACGCTGCTGGGCTCGCTCTCGTCCATTGATGCGTTCGCGGGCCGCGCCCGGTGTTGGATCTTTATACCGTGACCAGGCAACTTGGGGTTGCCCGTGCGCTGCCATGGTCGGGAACCGCTCACCGTGCACAACGGTTCGGGTGTCCGCCAACGCATGAAGAATCCCCGGGCCAAAGCCATGATGACCGTTGGGTCACGGTGGGCTTCCTGAGCATCCGGTCCCATACCCCGGACCCAAAACGCGCCAAAGCCCGCATATCGCGGCCGGTGGTCGCGACCCTGAGTGCTTCGGGCGCCCCCGACCTCCGCCATTTCGGTGGGGCATCCGGGTCGGTGCTACCGCAAGGACTTACCGACGGCCGCGGTGGAGGGAGCCTTCCATGCGGAATGGGGTGCCTGGATCGCGTGCCACCTGCGACGGGGTCCACTCCACACCGGCACGCAACTACGTCCGGCGAGCTGGCGCGGATCTTGCAGCGATCCGCCGAAGTGCGAAAGTCGAGGGACCACAAGATCCGGACGTGGGCCAGGCGTGGTCGGCTTGAACTCCGCTTCCGGTCAGAGCGCGATGACCGGAAGGTCGTCGCCGCCGGCCGGGGCATAGGACTCCGGCTCGGCGGTGATGACGTAGGCGTCGCGGTCGTTCGCTTCCCACAGGCCGGCGGCGAGGTCCGCCTTGCCCAGCAGGTTGGGTGGGTCATGCGGTCGGCCGGGAACGTAGCCGCCCGGCAACGCTGGGCGGTTAGGCTCGGCGCATGGTCGATCTCGTGCTGCGGTCCCGTCGCGCCATCGTCGCGGGAAGCGAGCGCCCCGCCGCCGTCTCCGTCGCCGGCGGCCGGATCGTCGCCGTCGACGACTACGCCGCCGACCTGGCGGCCGCCGAGGAGGTCGACCTCGGCGACGTCGCCCTGCTGCCCGGCCTGGTCGACACGCACGTGCACGTCAACGAGCCCGGCCGTACGGAGTGGGAGGGCTTCGCCACCGCCACCCGGGCCGCCGCCGCCGGCGGGGTCACCGCCATCGTGGACATGCCGCTCAACAGCCTGCCGCCGACCGTCGATGTGGCAGCGCTCGCGGTCAAGCAGGAGGCCGCCCGCGGTCAGATCCACGTGGATGTCGGCTTCTGGGGCGGCGCGATCCCCGGCAACGCGGGCGCGCTGCCCGCCCTGCACGCCGCCGGGGTGTACGGCTTCAAGGCCTTCCTCGCCGACTCCGGGGTGCCCGAGTTCCCCCCGCTGAGCCCCGACCAGCTCGGCGAGGCCCTGCGCGCGGTCGACGCCCAGTTCGTGGTGCACGCCGAGGATCCCGACCACCTGCACGCCGCCGCGTCCTCCCCGGCGTACGCGGACTTCCTCGCCTCCCGGCCGCCCGACGCCGAGCACGCCGCCGTCGCGACCGCGATCGGGGCCGCGCGCGCCACCGGCGGGCGGGTCCACATCCTGCATCTCTCCGCCGCCTCCGCCCTGCCGCTGATCGCCGCGGCCAAGGCGGAGGGCCTGCGGGTCACCGCCGAGACCTGCCCGCACTACCTGACCCTGGACGCCGCCGAGATCCCCTCCGGCGCGACCGAGTTCAAGTGCTGCCCGCCGATCCGCGACGCGGCCAACGCCGACCGGCTCTGGGCCGCGCTCGCCGACGGCCTGATCACCTGCGTGGTCAGCGACCACTCGCCGTGCACCCCCGAGCTCAAGCGCCAGGACACCGGCGACTTCGCCGCGGCGTGGGGCGGCATCGCGTCCGTGCAGCTCGGCCTGCCGGTGATCTGGACGGCCGCCCGCTCGCGTGGGCACACCCTGGCCGACGTGGTGGGCTGGATGGCACGCCGGCCCGCCGACCTGGTCGGACTGCACGGCAAGGGCCGGATCGCGGTGGGTGCCGACGCCGACCTGGTCGCCTTCGACCCGGAGGCGGATTTCACCGTCGATCCGGTACGGCTGCACCACCGCAACCCCGTCACGCCGTACGCGGGAAAGGTCCTGACCGGAGTGGTCCGCACGACCTGGCTGCGCGGGCGGACCGTGACCGGCGACGCCCCCCGCGGCGTCTTCCTGACCCGGGAGGTCTGAGATGGAAGAGTTCACGTTGCTGCCCGACCTGGCGTCGCGCACCTTCGGCGGCGGGGTGGTGTTCGCCAACGACGAGTTCTTCGCCGCCGCCGACCACCTGGTCGAGCCGGCCCGGCCGGTGTTCGCGCCGCAGACCTTCGGGCACAAGGGCCAGGTCTACGACGGCTGGGAGACCCGGCGGCGCCGCGAGCCGGGCCACGACACCGCGATCGTCCGGCTCGGCGCGCCCGGCATCGTGCACGGCGTCGACGTCGACACGGCGTTCTTCACCGGCAACTACCCGCCGCACGCCTCGGTCGAGGGCGCGGCCCTGGAGGGCTACCCCGACCCGGTGCAGCTCGCCGAGGCGCACTGGGTGCCGCTGGTGCCGCGCTCCCCGCTGGTCGGCGACAGCCAGAACCTGTTCGCCGTCGATTCCAGCCAGCGCTACACCCACATCCGGCTGAACATCTACCCCGACGGCGGGGTGGCGCGGCTGCGGGTGCACGGCGAGGTGGTGCCCGACCCGCGGCTGCTGCCGAGCGTCTTCGACGTGGCCGCCGCCGAGCACGGCGCCCGGATCGCCGGCTGCAGCAACATGTTCTACGGCCACCCGCAGAACATGATCTACCCCGGCCTGGCCCGCTCGATGGGCGACGGCTGGGAGACCTCTCGGCGGCGCGACGAGGGCAACGACTGGGTGCTGGTGCAGCTGGCGGTGCCGTCGGTGATCGAGCTGGCCGAGCTGGACACCAGCCATTTCAAGGGCAACGCGCCGGGCAGCGCGACCCTGCGTGGCATCGACGCCCGCACCGGGCTGCTCGACGACCCGACGGACTGGTTCGACCTGCTGCCGCAGGTGCGGCTCTCGCCGGACACCCGGCACCGCTTCGGCGTGTCGGTGGTGCCGGTCGCCACCCACGTCCGGCTGGACATCTTCCCGGACGGCGGCATGGCCCGGCTGCGCCTGCACGGCCGACCCGACGGGGCCGTGCTGCGCGCCCGCTACGAGGCGGTGACCTAGGGCTGTCTGGCGGGCGGCTAGGGCAGCTCCACCAGCCCGGTGTGGTCGTCGAACGGCAGGTCGCCGCCGGCCACCGCGGTGATGAGCAGCTCCGGCATGGTCAGCCAGCCGGACAGGGTGGTGGCCAGCGCGGTGTCCGCCGCGTCGCGACCCGTGGCGATCCGGATCAGGCTCTGCCGGGGCGCGAGCCCGGTCGCGTCCCAGACCCGCCACCGGCCGTCCAGCGCGGTCTCCGCCACCAGGTGGAAGTCCATCGGGGACAGACCCGGCGCGTAGACCGCCGCCACCCGGGCCGGCACGTTCAGCGCCCGGCAGAGCGTGGTGACCAGGTGCGCGTAGTCGCGGCAGACGCCGCGGCCGTCGAGCAGGGTGTCCGCCGCGTCGGTGGACGGCCCGCTGCTGCCGGCCTCGTAGCTCAGGTGGTCGTGCACCCACTCCCGGATCGCCCGGACGGTGCTGGTCGCGTCCGGCAGGCCGCCGAACATCGTGCCCGCGAAGCCGGCCATCCGGTCCGACGGGCAGTACCGGCTCGGCCGCAGCGCGACGATCCGGTCGATCTCGGTGACCTCCGGCGGCACCGGCCGGGTCACGGCGACCTCGGCCGCGTACGTCACGGTCAGCCTGCCCTCGGGTGCCCGCAGGTAGTGCTGGCGGCCCGGCAACTCCACCGCCTCGACGGCGCGGCCACCGCTGGAGATCATCAGGGACTCGGTGACCGGGTCGATGGCGGCGATCCGCAGGACGATCTCGGCGGGCTCGGTGACGTCGAAGACGAGGGTCGAGCCGACCTGGGAGTTGTTCACGGGCACCACGGTATCCAGGTTTCGTTTCGGGCCTAAAGCGTTCGCCGGTGTGGAGGGCCACCGGCTACCTTCCTCCCGTGAGCCGAACCGTGACGCTTGTCCTTGTCGACGCCGATGGTGCGCTGTTGGGCGCGCTGCCGCCGGTGGCGGTCGAGGTGCCCTGGTGGACGTCGGTCGCCGACGTGGTCGCGGCGGCCCGGGCCCGCCACGGCGTCGACGTGCACGTGCTGCGGCTGCTCCACGCCGACCGGCCCAGTCAGCCGGGCGGCCATGTCACCTACCTGGCCCAGGTCTTCGAGCCGCCCGCGGTGCCGCTCGCCCCGGCCGATGTGGACCTGGCGCCACACCCGCTGCGGGCGCCATACGCGGTCCCCGGCGGCCCGGCCGCCTCGGTCGCCTGGGCGCTGGCCGCGGCGGGCCGGGACGACCTGACCGCCGTGCAGGAGCGCACCTGGAACCTGTCGATGATCTGGCATCTCGACGCCGCGGGCGGCCCGGTGGCCTGGCTCAAGCAGGTGCCGCGGATGTTCGCCCACGAGCCTGTCGTGCTCGCCCTGGTGGACGGTTTCGCGCCCGGCCTGGTGCCCACGGTCCTCTCCGCCGCCGCCCCCGGCCGGATGCTGCTCGCCCACGTGCCGGGCGAGGACCGGTACGGCGCCGACGCCGACTTCTGCGCGGCCGTCGCCGCCGACTGGCATCCGGCCCAGGTGCATTTCGCCGGCCGGGTCGACGAACTGCTGGCGGCCGGGGTGCCGGACCGGCGGTTCGACGCCGACCGGTTCGCGCGGGTGGCCGAGCCGTTCCTGGACGGGATCGACGGGCTCGCCGCGCTGCTGGACGGGCTGCCCGCGCGGTTCGCCGCGATCCGGGCGTGCGGGCTGCCCGACACCCTGGTGCACGGCGACCTGCATCCCGGCAACGTGCGCGCCGACGGCGACACCCGGGTGATCGTCGACTGGGGTGACGCGACGGTCGCCCACCCGGCGTACGACATCCTGCGGCTGGCCGAGGGGCTGGACGAGCCCGGCAAGGTGCTGCACGCGTGGGCCCAGCGGTGGCGCGCGGAGCTGCCCGGCACCGATCCCGAGCGGGCCGTCGACCTGATCCGGCCGGTCGCGGAGCTGCACGCGGCCGCGGCGTACGCGGACTTCCTGGACCGGATCGAGCCCGCGGAACGGCCCTACCACGAGGCCGACGTTCCGGCTCGGTTGAGCGCGGCGGCCGCCGCAGCCGTACCGTGGAGCCGTGACTGACCTGCGGCGACGATTCGTGGAGCAGCTCCGTCGCAACGGTGCCCCGCTGACGCCCGAGCTGGCCGCCGCATTCACCGCGGTGTCCCGCGAGGTGTTCGTCGCCGAGGGCTTCCAGCGCCGCGACGGCTCCTGGGCCCGGCCCGGCACGGCCGGCTTCCGCGCCGCCGTCTACCGCGACGAGGTGCTGGTCACCAAGGTCGACGGCCGGATGGCGGTCAGCTCGTCCAGCCAGCCGTCGCTGATGGCGATCATGCTGGCCGGCCTGGAGGCGCACCCCGGCGATCGGGTGCTGGAGATCGGCGCCGGTACCGGCTACAACGCCGCCCTGCTGGCGGCGCTGGGCGCGCGGGTCACCAGCGTCGACGTGCAGGACGACGTCGCGGCCCGGGCCCGGGCCGCGCTGGCCGCGGCCGGCGTCGAGGGCGTCCGGGTGGTCACCGGCGACGGCTACGCGGGTGTGCCGGGCGAGAGCTTCGAGCGGGCGATTGTGACCGTCGGCGTCGCCGGGGTGTCCCCGCGGTGGCTGGCCCAGACCCGGCCGGGACCGGTCGTCGTGCCCGTCGAGCACGCCGGCACCCACCCGGTCCTCGTGGTCCAGGGCCCGGCGGAGGGGCCGGTGACCGCGACGGTGCTCTGCCCGTCCGGGTTCATGAGCGCGTCCGGCCCGCTGACCGCCACCCATCCCGGCTCACACCCGGCGCCGGCGCCGTCCGGGTCGCTGACCGCGTTCGAGCCGTTCGCCCCGCCGCGCTGGGAGCCGGCCCTGGATTCGTACGGCTACCGCGACCTCTGGTACGCGGCCGGGGTGTGGAGCAACCGGGCCACCCACGCCGCGCTGCCGGGCCGCGACGTGAGCGGGGTGGTCCTGCTGGACGAGAACGGCAGCGGCGGCGCGGCGATCCTGCCCGACGGCTCGGTGCTGGCCGGGGGAGACCAGGCGACCCGGTACGGCGACGAGGCGGTGGAGATCGTCGACCGCTGGGACGCGGCGGGCCGCCCCTCGATGCGGGCCTGGCGGATCGGCCTGCGGCTGACCGGCGACCCGCAGGCCCCGATCTGGGCCCCGGCCACCTGGGCGCTGCGCCCGGAACACCTCTAAGCCCGCAGGTACGCCAGCACGGCCAGCACCCGGCGGTTGGTGTCGTCGGCCGGTGGCAGGTTCAGCTTCGCCAGGATGTTGCCGACGTGCTTGCCCACCGCCGCGTCGGTCACGAACAGCCGGGCCGCGATCGCCGAGTTCGAGTGACCCTCGGCGACCAGCCCCAGCACCTCACGCTCGCGTGCCGACAACGTCGCGAGTGGATCCCGGGACCGGCGCAGCAACCGGCGTACCACCTCGGGGTCGACGACCGTGCCGCCGTCGAGGACCGTGCGCAGCGAGGCCACGAAGTCCGGCACGTCGACCACCCGGTCCTTGAGCAGGTAGCCGACCCGCCGGCCGTCGCCGGTGTCCAGCAGCGCGGCCGCGTACTCCTCCTGCACGTACTGGCTCAGCACGACGACAGCCAGGTCCGGCTGCTCCCGGCGCAGGGCGACCGCCGCCCGCAGGCCCTCGTCGGTGAAGCCCGGCGGCATCCGGATGTCGGTGACCACCAGTTCCGGCCGGTGCTCGGCGACCGCCGCGAGCAGCGCCGGGCCGTCGCCGACCGCCGCCACCACCGTGCACCCGAAGCGGGACAGCACCCCGACCAGGCCCTCGCGCAGCAGCACGCCGTCCTCGGCGAGCACCACCCGGGTCAGCTCTGCCACGGAAGCTCCACCCGGATCAGGGTAGGGCCACCCGCGGGGCTGGCCAGCAGCAGCCGGCCGCCGACGGCCGCGACCCGGTCGGCGAGCCCGGTCAGCCCGGTGCCGTGCGCCGGGTCCGCGCCGCCGTGGCCGTCGTCGCGGACCTCCAGCACCAGCATGTCGCCGGCCTGGGCCAGCAGCAGGTCGGCGCGGCCCGCCCCGGCGTGCTTGACCACGTTGGCCAGGGCTTCCGACGCCGCGAAGTACGCGGTGCTCTCCAGGTGCGGGGCCGGCCGGTGCAGCCCCTCGGCGACCGTGACCGTCACCGGCAGCGGGGAGCGGACCGTCAGCTCCCGCAGCGCCGCGGGCAGGCCGAGGTCGGCCAGCGACTGCGGCCGGATGCCGTGGATCAGCTCGCGCAGCACCACCATCAGCTCCTTCGCCTCGTCGTGCGCCTGCGCCAGCGGGGCCGCCGCCGGCGATTCCGCGGGCACGTCCAGCCGGGCCATCCCGAGCTGCAGGGTGAGGCTGGTGAGCCGGTGCTGGGCGCCGTCGTGCAGGTCGCGCTCGATGCGCCGGCGCTCCGCCTCGAAGGCGTCCACCAGCCGGGCCCGGGACTGCGCCACCGCCCGCAGCGCGGTGCCGTCGCGGTCGCCGAGCAGCGCCCGCGCGGTGGCCGCCTGCCCCGCGGCGATCAGCCCCAGCAGGTAGACCAGCACCGGGACCAGCAGCAGCCCGACGACCGCCAGCGGGATCGCCTGACCGACGGTACGCACGCTGAACACGCCGAACTGCCAGCTCTCCGTGCCGCTCGCGGCGAACAGCGGGCTCACCAGGAAGCCGATGTCGATCAGCACGAACAAGGCGTACACGCTGTAGACGACGGGGACGATCAGGCCCAGGAAGGAGCCGTAGAGGACCTCGCGCCAGGTGGCGCCCTCCGCGTAGCGCACCCGCAGCCAGGTCACCGGGTCCGCGCCGAGCGGCTGGTGCGCCGACTGCACGGGACGCCGGTCGACCAGGGCGAGCCGGCCCCGTTCGACCACGGCGAGCGGGATCGCCACCAGCGGGCCGAGCCCGGCGAACAGGGCGAGGGCGACCACCATCAGGAACAGCAGCGGGCCGTCGAGCCCGCGGCCGTCGTTCAGCCGCAGGCCGGAGGCCAGCCACGGCAGGATCACCAGGCCCAGCGCGGCGCCGGCCACTCCGGCGAACGGCAGCGTGGTGAGGACGTAGAGCAGGGCGCGCCACGGACCCGCCGAGAGCAGGTAGCGGCGCTCGCTGAGGGCTTGCCAGGGAGACTCGTTTGTTGACACAGCGTCACGGTAGTGAGCGCGGGGTGGTCGTTCCCAGCCGTCCACGGCTACTTCCGGGGTATGGCTGGCACTACCACGTGCCGGCCCGGCGGGCCCGCCACGGTCGACCGTCCGGGTCGTAGATCAGCCGGTACGCCGGGACCGCCCACAGCCGCTGGTGCCACGGCAGGCGTTCGGTCTCGTGCGGCACCAGCCGGCCGGGCGGGCGGGGGCCCCGCTCGCCGTCGGCGTGCCAGTCCCGCAGCGCGTCGGCGGTGGCGCTGATCGTGCGTACGGCCTCGTCGGGGTCGAGCAGGTCGTTGTCGTCGCCGTCGGTCCGGTCCAGGTGCTCGCGGAGCAGCGCGAGCCGCAGGTCGCGGGCGTACCGCCGGGCGCCCTCGCCCCGGCCGGCGGGATCGCGCGGCTCCCGCTCGTCAGGGGTCCGGTCGAGGACGGCACAGGAGAGCTCGCTGTCGTGGGTCCACGACCGACGGTTGAAGTTGTCACTGCCCGTGCTGGCCCAGGTGTCGTCGATGACACAGACCTTGGCGTGCACGTAGACCGGCGTACCCGCGTGGTTCTCCACGTCGAAGACGTGCACCCGCTCGGGCGCGGCCTTGCGGCACAGCGCGATGGCCTCCTCGCGGCCCACCTGGTTCGGCGGCAGGGCGAAGCGGCCGTCCACGTCCGGGTGCCGGGGCACGACCGCGACCAGGTGCAGGCCCGGGTTGTCGTTGAGCGCGTCCGCGAAGAGCTGGGCGACCTCCTTCGACCACAGGTACTGGTCTTCCAGGTAGATCAGCCGGCGGGCCCGCTTGATGGCTTTGGTGTAGCCACGCGCGATGCTCTGCTCGCCCAGCCGGGCGAAACCGTACGGCGGGCGCATCGCCGGATAGGTGCGCAGCACCTGGATGTCAAGGGGGCCGGACTCGGGCGGGTCCGGCGGCTGCGGCGGCAGCCGGTCGGCGTGCAGGTCGGCGCCGCGCAGCTTGTCCTGCGCCGTGGCGATGGGCCCGTGCTGGTCCAGCGGCACCCGATCGGTCCAGCGCTCCCGGAAGGTGAGATCAAGGGCGCCGACCACCGGGCCGCGCAGCGCGAGCTGCACGTCGTGCCAGGGCGGGTTCTTACCGTACGCGGCGGACATCGCGATCGGCTGCGGGTCACCGTGGTGGTCGGCGTCGTCGCGCCGGCTGTGGCACAGGTCGATGCCCCCGGCGAACGCGATGTCACGTTCCGGATTGCCCGGGTGACGCAGAATCACCAGCTTCTGGTGGTGCGAACCGCCGCGACGGACCCGCTGGTCGAGCAGCACCTCGCCGCCGGCGGCGTCGATATCGTCACCGAGGGTGCGGTTCTCCTCCTCGCTGTACGCCAGCTTGTCCACGTGGGAGCGCCAGAGCAGGCCCTTGACCACTACACCGCGCTTGGCCGCCGCGGCGAACAGCTCGGCGATGGTCGGCCCGTCGTCGCGCATCCGCTCGTCGGGGTCGCCGCGCCAGTCGGTGAAGAACAGGTGATCGCCGTCGCGCAGCGCTTCCACCTCATTCACCAAACGGTCGAAATACGTTCTTCCGTGAATAAGCGGCTCTGCGGTGTTTCCCCCGCACCAGGTGGGTATCTGTGAGTCCGGGTTGCCCCGCTCGCCCGCGGTCAGGAACCAGTCCTCCAGTGGCACGGGGCAGCCCTTTCCGAGGTCGACAACGCCCTCACCGTAGGCCCCTTGACGGCCGGCCGCACTCTGAAGCCGGCCTCCCCGCGCGAGATAGGAAACCCGCCATGAGCACCGAGCCCCTGACCTCGACCGTCTCCCCGGCCGACGCGGCAGCCGCCTCCGAGCGGGGTCTGCTCATCGCGATGCTGGTGCTGGTTCTGTTCGGCGTGGGCGCGATGCTGATGATCTCCTGACTTGCCGATACCGAACCGTTGCCCCACGTGACGGATTTTGGGCAGCGCGGCCTGGCGCGCCTCATCCATACTCGTCAGCATGACGGGGGATCCGGGGTTCAGCAGCGCAGTCGTCGAGGTCCCGCAGGCGGAGGCGGCCGCGGGCACGACCCGGCAGGTCTGGTCGCCGACGCACGGTCCGCTCAACGTGGTCGTCCCGCCCGGGACGGTGGACGGCACGGTCGTCTGGGCGCAGAGCCAGACCGCCGGCAATGTGGCCGTGACCATCCGGGTGTCCTCACCGTTCCCCCCACCGCAGCCCTATTCGGGCGCCCCCGGGTCCGTGCCGCCCGGCCCGGACTACGTGCCGGGCCAGCCTTACCCGGGCCAGGCCTACCCGGGCCAGCCTTTCGCCGGCCAGCCTTTCGCCGCCCAGCCGCAGTATCCGGGTCAGCCGCAGTACCCCGGCCAGCCGCAGTATCCGGGTCAGCCGCAATATCCCGGCCAGCCGCAGTATCCGGGTCAGCCGCAGTATCCGGGCCAGCCGCAGGGGCTCGCCGGGCCGCCGCAGGCTGCCGCGCGCAGCAGCCGGCGCACGGCGGTGATCGGCGGCAGCCTCGTCGTCCTGCTCGCCCTGGGCTGCTGCGGCATCGTCCGGGTGTTCTCCGGCGGCGACGACAGCCCGGAGGCCGGCAACCGCAACGGCATCGCCGCGACCGACGGCGGCAGCGCCGCCCCCAAGGTAGCGACCGACCCGCTCACCCCGGAGCAGTACATCAAGGTGCTGGCGGCCTCCGACACCGCGATCGGGACGAGCTTCAAAAAGCTCAACACGACGGACGGCGCGGCCTTCGCCAAGGCGGCCCCGGCGGCCGCGACCACGATCCGCGCCGAGGCCGACAAGCTGCGCGCCACCCTGCCACCGGCCGGCGCGGCGGCGGCGCACGGGCAACTCGCGCTGGAGCTGGAAAGCCTCGGCGACATGGTCAACGAGACCGCCTCGGCCAAGCAGGAGTGCCCGGCGGCCTCGCCGTGGGCGACCGTGCTGCAGTCGGGCTGGGCCGACGGCATCCGCGAGGACGCGAAGAAGCTGGCGGCGGCGGACCCGAAGTACAAGTTCGGCGCGTTCCTGCCGGCGGCGCCGAAAGAGACCAAGAACCGCCTCAAGAACGGCACCTTCGTCAAGCGCACAAGCTCGGGCGGCTCCGGCCACCTGAAGATCAAGAACGGCGCGGACGACACGACGGTCAGCCTGGTGCCGGCCAAGGGCAAGAACCCCAAGGCCGTCCTGACGGTGTACGTCCGCGGCGGCGGCACCTTCACCGCCAAGGGTGTGCGCGACGGCACCTACCGGGTCTACACGGCCTCGGGCGTGGACTGGAACAAGGCCAAGAAGGGCTTCACCCGGGACTGCTCGTTCAGCAAGTTCGACGACACGTTCAAGTTCAGCACGACGTCGGTCTCGGCCTCGATCTGGACGATCACGCTCACCCCGGTGATCGGCGGCAACGCCTCGACCAGCGACGTGGACCCGAAGTCCTTCCCCGGCTGACCGAGGCTTGGTGGGCACTCCCGCAGCGACCACATCTGAGCAGCCCGTCCGCCCTCCGGGCACAAATCCCGCCAATGCGGCATATTGGCGCAAGCGGCGGCAATCTTGATACGTGCGGGCGCCGAGACGCGTTGCTCTGGGCGGGTGCCCTCGTTCTGCATCGAAGGGCTGTCCGTCAAGTCGCCCGTGCGGAGCCGGCGAAGCGATGCCGAGGTGCGGCCGAACGCGTGCCACATCAGCAACGGAACGGCCTTTCCGGGCGGGTTGGGGCGGCCGGCTCCTGGGCTGTGCTGGGGTGTGCCTGGCGTCGAGCCGCCGTTCAGACCTTGCAGACCTCCGGCAAGCTGGGCGCCCTCACGCACCAAGGAGGGCAGCCTGTTGTCTAGTGCCTGGATCGGCGACCGTGGTCCAGGGCACGATCGGGTAGCAAACCTCCGGTTGATCGGAGAGGCTCCTCCGAGGCGGACAGTTCTGTTAAGTCGCCTTTATCCGGGCCACTATCGGTCGCTTTGATAAATCTTGGTAGCGTTTGGCCATTCTGAGACTTCTGCTTGGTTGGCGGGCAGCCTGTCGTCAAGTACCCGGATCGGTGACCGCGGTCCAGGACGCTATCGGGCAGGAAGCCCTCGGTTGATCGGAGAATCTTCTCGGGGGCAGAAATTTCCGTTAAGTAGCTTTTATCTGAGCCGCGATCGGCCACTTTGATGGATGTTGAGGGAATTTGGCGCGCCGGTGGGCCGCCCGCCAACAAGATCCGCACGCGGCGCCTCGTTGGAGCACTTGCCAGCGGGTGCCGAGGGGTCGAAACCTGTGAATCGTCCTCAATGGGGGTTTTAGTATCCTCTTCGGGCTTCGCGCGCGAGGTATTGCGGACCGACTGCGGGATAGCCAAGCAGAAGTCTCCGAGCTGACCCGAACCCCTGAAGGTCTGCTCCGCCGACCTTCGCACCGCCACGCCGGGTGGCCCGTTTCGTGGGGCCGTCTCGGTGAATCGTGGAGAGTGTAGGAGGGCCTGCGCCGCCCTCTTCAAGATTTGAAGCACCGTCACGATCCGCCCCTAGTGAGCGGCCTCGGCGGCGAGGCCGGCCTCGCGGGCGTCGATGAGCTCCTCCCAATGCTCCCGGGCCCAGGCGCAGGCGGCGTCCATCGGCTCCAGCAGGCTGCGGCCCAGCGGGGTGAGCGCGTAGCCGTGCGCGTCGGCACGGCGGATCAGGCCGTCGCGCTCCAGCCCGCGCAGCGACCGCGTGAGGGTCCGGGCCGTGATGCCGCGCAACGGCACCCGCAGCTCCGAGAAGCGCCGTGGCCCGCCAGCGAGGCAGCGAATGATCATGCCTGCCCACTTGTCCCCGAAGCGGATCGGCGTCAGGGTCGACGGGCAGACCGGATCGAACATGTCCGGCTCCAGCGGCGCACGCATCCACCCACCGTAGCGTTCCACCAGGTATCCGCGGGGATACCGGGATCGGCTCGGGTATCCGGGCGGATACCGGCGGTCGGCATAGCGTGCCGGCATGAGCAAAATCGTGATCTTCGGAGCCGGCGGCCGGGCCGGCCGTACCGCTGTCGGCGAGGCCCTGGCGCGCGGCCATGACGTGACCGCGGTCGTCCGCGACGTCTCCCGCTACCAGGGCCCGCCCGGCGCGCGGGTCGTGCCGGGCGACGTGCTGGACGCGGCCGCCCATGCCGGCGGCGCCGACGCCGTGATCAGCGCGGTCTATCAGAGCGCGCCGGACTTCTTCGTGCGGGCGGCGAAGTCCCTCACCACCTCCGGCGCGGCGCGGATCGTCGTGGTGGGCCTGGCCAGCGTCCTGCCCACCGCGGACGGCACCCTGTTGATGGACACGGACGGCTATCCGCAGGAGTGGCGCGACTTCTATCTCGCCCATGCCGCCGGGGTGGCCGCCCTCGACGGGGACTGGGTGGTGCTCAGCCCGGCCGGCGACTTCGACCGCGACGGCCCGCGTTTCGGCCGATACCGGGTGACGCCCGCGGATGCCGGCTCCCGGATCTCCTACGCCGATCTCGCCGTCGCCCTGGTGGACGAGATCGAGCAACCGCGCCACCACCAGGTCCACATCGGAGTCAGCTGGCGTGCCGAGGACACCCCAACGGACTGACACCGCACGGACGGCCCGAGCTGGCGCCCTGGCCGCCGGTGCAGGCGCAGAACCGGACGTCGCGTCAGCTGGTGTGCGGCAGGCGCTCCGCCGGGATCACTCCCAGGCGGCCCTTCTGGTAGTCCTCGAACGCCTGCGCGAGCTCCTCCCGCGTGTTCATCACGAACGGCCCGTACTGCGCCACCGGCTCGCGGATCGGCCGGCCGCCCATGATGAACAGTTCCATCGCCGGGATGTTGGCGTCCTGGGCCTTGTCGGCGGTGACCCGGATCGCCTCGCCGGCGCCGTGGGCGGCGAGCTGGCCGATCTGGATCGGGCGTCGTTCCGCGCCGACCGTGCCGCGGCCCGCCAGCACGTAGACCAGCGCGTTGTAGTCCGGCTGCCAGGGCAGGTCGAGCTGGGCGCCCGGCTGCAGGGTGACGTGGGCCAGGTTGATCGGGGTGAACGTCGAACCCGGGCCGGCGTGCCCGGCGATCTCGCCCGCGATCACCCGGATCAGGCTGCCGCCGTCCGGGGTGGTCAGCAGCTTCGACTCGCGGCCGCGGATGTCCTGGTATTTCGGGGTGATCATCTTGGCCGCCCGGGGCAGGTTCACCCAGAGCTGCAGGCCGTGGAAGAGGCCGCCGCTGGTGACCAGCTGCTCCGGCGGGGCTTCAATGTGGAGGATCCCCTGGCCGGCGGTCATCCACTGGGTGTCGCCGTTGGTGATCGAGCCGCCGCCGCCCAGGGAATCCTGGTGGTCCATCTGGCCGTCGATCATGTAGGTGACGGTTTCGAAGCCGCGGTGCGGGTGCCACGGGGTGCCTTTCGGCTCGCCCGGCGCATAGTCGACCTCGCCCATCTGGTCGAGGTGGATGAACGGGTCGAGCTCGTTCGTCGGCACGCCGGCGAAGGCGCGGCGGACCGGGAAGCCCTCGCCCTCGAAGCCGGACGGGGCCGTGGTCAGCCGGCGCACGGGCCGGTAGCTGGTGGTGGTGGGGTCCAGCTGCGGCAGGCGCGGCAGGACCAGGACGTCGTCGACGGTGATCGCTGGCATGGTCTTCTCCTCAGACAGCGACCGGCTGCGTGCGCAGTCGGGGGCCCAGGCGTCCGAAGACGCGCGTGATGGTGGCGAGCTCGGCGTCGTCGAGGTCGTCGATGAAGGTTTCCCGCACGGTGGCGAGATGCAGTGGCGCGGCGGCCTTCAGCGCGGCCATCCCGGCGTCGGTCAGCACGGCCTCCTGGCCGCGGCCGTCGTCGGAACAGCTCTGCTTACGGACCAGGCCGCGCTTGACCATCGTGGTGATCTGGTACGTGCACCGGCTCGGCGAGAACACCAGGCGGCTGGCCAGCTCGCCCATGCGGACCCGGTGCCCGGGCGTCTCGGAGAGCACGACCAGCACGTGGTAATCCGACATGCTCAGGCCGGTCGTGGCCCGCAGGTCGTCCTCAAGCCGGTTGTGCAGCGCCCAACTGCTCTCCACGAAGGCGCGCCAGGCGGCCTGCTGGGTGTCGCTGAGCGGTTCGGTCATGACCAGAACCATACTCCTTCAAATCTGAAAGACTAGCGTTCCGGTGGTGGCGGTCGTCACTGCCGGTGGCGCACCACGAGCAGGGCGGCCAGCAGGGGGAGCGTGATGAGGAACGCGAGCCGCAGATCCACCACGTCGGCGAGCCGGGCCAGGGCCGCGGGGGCTGCCAGGACTGCCGTACCCGAGGCGAGGGCGCCCAGCGACGCGGCGTGCGCGGCCCTCAGGCGCGGCGTCGCGACCAGGCCGGCCAGGGCCACCGGATAGAGGGTCGCCACGCCCGCCCCGGCCGCGACGAGCCCCGCGGTGATCGCGGCCGGGCCGCCGGCGGCGACGACCACCAGCGCGCCGGCCGCGGTGATCGCGGCCCCGATCGGCACCACCGGGATCCGGCCGATCAGCGCGGGCCCCGCCAGCCGGCCCAGCGCCATGCCGATCGGGAAGGCCGTGCCGAGCGCGGCGGCGGTCCCGGGCGCCAGGCCCGCGGCCGCGAGCCGGGCCACGGCCCAGATGGTGAAGCAGAACTCGACCGAGACGGCGAGCACCACGGCCGCCCAGCGCCGCGCCACCGCCCCGGCCGCAGGCCGGGCGTCCGGGCCGGTTGCGGGTCGAGCGCCCGGGTCAGATGCGCGTTGAGCGTCCGCGCTGGCTCGGGCGTCTGTGCCGGCCGCGGGCCGGGCGTCTGGGCCGGTTGCGGGTCGAGTGCCCGGGTCGGTTGGTGGTCGGGCGTCCGTGCCGGTGGCGGGCCGCTGGTCAGCGCCGGCCGCGGGGCGGCCGGGCTGGGCGGGGCGGCCGGGCTGGGCGGGGCGGCCGGGCTGGGCAGGTCGGGCGGCAGGCGTCGGCCAGGACTCCGCCGGGCGCGCGGTTGCGGCCAGATAGAGCAGCGGGGGT
>Ga0307516_10000739_pt1 | contig 44452 bp, 54 predicted proteins | sample 19_EM_MG_FD_203310 | JGI IMG/M metagenome (GOLD analysis project Ga0307516, IMG submission 203310) | Populus trichocarpa ectomycorrhiza microbial communities from riparian zone in the Pacific Northwest, United States - 19_EM | ecosystem: Host-associated > Plants > Roots > Unclassified | place... | reverse complement strand
GAACCGAACCGAACCCCTTGAGATTATTCTGTTGTGAATTGACGAGAGAACCTGACTACTCGGATTTGGTTACGCATACACTCGTCTCTACCGTGACTCTAGTGCCCGCCGGACTCCAGTCTCACATTCCTCGAGCAGAACTGTGTTCTCCGTCGGCCCCCTGTGTGCCAGGGCATTCACCAGTCTCCGTCTGATCTCCGTAGGGGTCCCCACCACTTCCCACGCCTGGTCTCCCAGCGGCAGGCTTAGCAGCTGCAGCCCAAACCTCCGCTGCCTGTTCTCCAGCTGTGTTGCCACTGCCCTGAGGCCAGATTCCATAGAGAGGGCTCCTAGATTAGTCATCCGGAAGCAGCCCGTTGTCGCCCGACCCTCCTGGTTGTCCAGTAGTTGCAACTCATTAGCCTGCCCCATGGTCCCCCGGATCTGGTCTCCTTTCCACCACAGCTCCGATCCGAACATGGCCACTGACTGGACACACGCAGTTATGACCTCCCTGCAGTTGGCCAGTGTCAGCCCCATTTACCCGGTGAGGCACCTGAGTCTGATCATTGCCTTCTGCCTCTGCTTTAGACTGGTGGCATGGTGGTCCTTGAGGGCAAGCTGCGAGTCCAGCCACACCCCAAGCCACCTCATTGCCACCCTGTTGAACGGGACCCGGTTGGCCCCGACTGTTACCTCTGCCGTGGGGGTCTTGGTTTTCCTCCGGAATATGGCTGCCTCGGTTTTGCCTTGGTGAAAGGCCACCCCATTGCCAGCAGCCCACTCGATTGCGGCTGCCGCTGCCACTGAGGGCTTCTCTGCCACTGCCATTTCATCCGATCTGTCCGCCCACCAGCCAATGTCGTCCATGAAGGATAGGCCATGGACGCCTGGGACTGCTACCTCTACCATGTCAAAGATCCCCGACAGGTAGGTGATGAAGAGGATTGGGGCTGCTGGGGATCCCTGAGATATGCCGGTATCGACTGGACTTGTCTCGTCCGTCTTTCCGTCGAGTACCAGCTTGATCTGTCGGCCAGTCATAAAGCTGCAAGTCCATCTGATCAGGTCTGCCTCGATGCCCAGTGCCTCCATCCGTCTGCCCAGGTGTGCCCTGCTGACATTGTTGAATGCTGACTTCACGTCCATGAACAGCACACCTGCCACCTTGCTCCCCCTCCAAGCCTGCTGGGTTCGGTTCATCAGGACTGCCACAGCATCGATGCAGGAGCACCGTTTGCGACACCCAAACTGGCCGTCGTGAAGGTCCTTCCCCAAATCGAGGTGTTCTCCGACAAGGTGGGCTGCCACCCTCTCGACCAGTTTGCTGACCACATCCAGGAGCCAGATAACCCAGTACGCCCTGACCTTAGAGTAGTCTGGCTTCCCTGGTTTCGGGATTTCCACCCCCTTGGTCGTTTTCCAGAGGTCGGGGTGGTGCTCCAGCTGAATGAAGGCCCGTACCAGTGTGGTGAACTTCGTCTGGTCGCATTCCCAGAAGATCTTGACGATGCCGGCAGAGATGCAGTCACTCCCTGGGGCCAACGTGTTGGTCGCCTTTCCCAGCAGATGCCCCACCAGACTCAGCTCCACCATCTCAAATGCCTGCCCACCTTGTGCCGGGTTGTACCCATCGCCTGGTGCCTACGGGATATGCACCACCAGGATAGCCTGCTCGCGGTCGCTGTCGCCCTCTGCCACCGTTCTGTCCTCACATACCAGCACCTGCTCTGCCTTGTCAATCCTCGGCTGAGTGTAGCCAGTGGCAGTCCAGACGTCCCTGCCCTCTGCTCCTCCGAGGAACTTGTTCCAGCACCCCGCTTCGCCTTTCGGATGGCTCGCCTCAGGTTCCGCCTTGCCTCCTGGACTTGGCTGATTCCTGCCACTCTTTGGTCCTGTCGTGCCTTGCCCAAAAGCTTCCTGAGGTCGCAGAGTTCTGGGTTCCACCACCTCTTCGAGTGGCTGCACCACCATTTCTTGCGTGCGTGCTGGTCCAGGATGTCCACCACGGCCTCTCTGAGTCCTGCTGCCACTATGTCCACCTCCTCCACCCCGCTGTTGTTGCTCAGTGCTGGGAGCCCCCGGGCGCCCCTTCGGAAGCACTCCTGGGCCTGGGCTCTCTTGCCTCGTGCTGATTCAGCCTCCTCCTCCTCTTTCCACTTTGGGTCCCACCTGCTGGTGTCCCACCCTGTGACAGCAGGGCTGGTGGCATCATTCAGTGAGACGTTCCCTAGAATCTCCCACTGCAAGACCTCATGGTCTGATCCTGAGGCATGGCCATGTACAGTGCTCCAATTGAGCTCGACTGTGCAGAAGATAGGGTCAGGTCTATAATGGAGTGCAGATTCGCTCCTGCCCCCATCCTTGTTTCCTCCTGTGAGTTCCTGATGACCAGCTGGTGGTTCTGTATAAGTTCCTCCCAGAAGATGTGGTTTCTGGGTCTGATGGCCATGGGGTTCCAGAGCTTGCTGTGGGCATTCATGTCACCTGCAATCACCACCCTCCTGTGGCTGGCAATTTCCCCCCATCTCGCCTGCTGGGCTGGGCACTCCCTCTCACTGCCTGCGTGCCTGTCGTATACGTTGGCAATGGTGACTGCCTGCCCTCCCGGCATCACCACCTCCACGACCTGTACGTGGTTTGCGCATTTCCTGGTGAGGCTCCCCAGCTCTGTGACCTGGCACTTCGAGACCCGATTTACTGCTATATAGCACTTTGCTGGCCCCGGTCCCTTACCCCTAATGAAGTTGAAGCTAGGGTGGGAGCGGGTGGTATCCTTCTCCTTTTCTCCTCTTGGCTCCTGGATGAGCACCAAATCTGCCCCCCTTTTCACTGCCGTTTCCAGCAGCACTTCTAACACTTGTCCACCCCAGGCGCAATTATGCTGGAGCGCCACCAGCTTTGCCATTTGTGGGGTCACCATCAGACGGCTACGGGTGGGGCGGTGCCGCTTGGTTCTGTGCCAGTAACCGTTACATCCATCAGATCCTTCTTCCGGTCCGGAGTTGGTGCTGCCGGCACGTTTTCTGGGACCCAGCTCAGTGGAGCCAGCCCACCTGCATGGGAGGGCATAACTGCGGCTGCCTGCGGTGGCTGGCGAGCCGGCAACTTCGGAGCCTGGTTGGGCTCAGCCCAGGGCGTGGCTTCTCGTCAGCCTTGAGCGATTTCGATCTCGACATGCTTCGCATGGCACCTGGCATCCTGGGTGGGGTGCCCTCCCCCGCAGTTGGGGAACTTCATCTCGGTGTGGGGGCACACCTTCCCAACCTTGCCGTAGGTTGACACCTCGTACCTGTGCTGCTCGGTCCTATGGACTCCCGCACAGATGGCGCAGTTTGCACAGGATCGGTGGCACCGGAATTCTGACTGACCCCACTGCCCGCACCTGCCATACAGGGTATCCGCCTGGTCTGGGATGTATGGAAGGGCCCGTAACTTGTTGCCTGCCACCCACATTTCCACCAGCAGCTTGCTCGCAGCGATCTTGCTGGGGACCTTGAAGATCACCGATGCTGCATTCTTCGGGAAACAGCCAGCCTGGTAGTGGCTCTCAATGGTGCTGGCTGCCCACATCCACTTAATCGAGAGCGGAGGGATCACCACTCTGGGGTTCTCCACCACAATCTGCTGCCTCAGCTCCCATAGCCTGTTCGGATGGTAGTAATGGTCGTACGGGACCAGGATCTTCAGCTCTGCCCAAGTTTCATTGGCGATGACGTTGATGATCGCCCTGTTGGCCTATACGGGTGCCTCTAGTATCTCCTTCTTGAACTGCAGGAGTATCGCCGCCAACGCCCTGAAGTGCGCAGTCGTGGTCAGCCTCCCCTGCACCGAAGTCCGAAAGGCTTCAGTTCAGATGTGGGTCGGAGCCACCCTGCTCAGCGCGATGTTGACATGTGTTGCTGCACTCGCCGCCACTACAGGGTCGATCTGCAGTGCGCCTGTTGCTCGCTCAACACGATTCCCCGCTCATTGCATGGGATTGAGTCCTTAATCGGCTCCAGTCGCGAGGGCTCATGAGCTGCTTTGTCGTTTCGGCCCACCCTCCTGTAGTCCTCCTGGGGGAGCGCAGCCGCCGCGGCCACCCTCTGTGCCCAGTTGTCCTGCTGCTGACGCTTGGGCGGCACTGTGGGCTGTGCCTGCTGTTGCCGTCCCTGCTGTTGCTGGGGGTCGGGCTGCTGCCAATGCTGAGGCCGGCATGGTGTTTGTGGTTGCCCTCTAGCCTCGTCGTACATCCTTTCCCACCGCACCTCCACCTCTTGGATCCCTGCCTTGTGCGCCACCCTCCAGGTGGCCCTCTGCTCCTCCGCTGTGACTGTGTCCTCATACGCCGTGGCTTTGATCTGGTTGGCTGCCTTAGTGTACGTATTTTGCTCAGCCTCCGTCATTTTCCCCCACTCCTCCCACCTCTTTCTTGCCACCCCCTTGTCCTCCTCCTTCTTTGCTACCTCCACCCTCCTCCGTTCCTCCTGTCTCTGCTCTGCCTCAGCTGTCTCCGGACATTTGAGGATGGGCCGGATCGGGTGCGTCAGGTCCCTCTTCTCGTTTGCGCTGGCTGCATCGACTGCCGCCTGCCTCAGCTGCTGGCGCTCCGCATGGCCCTTGGCTGGCAGCGTAGCGACATGTACCTCCTTTGCCTTGCCCTTCTCTTTCTTCTTCTTCTTCCCCTCCTCTACTGTAGCTTCCTGCGCTGCAGGAGCTGACTCTTCCGGTGCTGGCACGTGTAGGGACGCGAAGAGCCCCTCCCGTTTCACCCCCTCCATGCAGTCTTCATCCGCGGTTCTGACCTCTTGTCCCAGAGTTGCTCTGACTCCCTCCATTGGCTGGGGTGCTGCTGGGACTTTTGGCACTGGTGCCGACTTCCGCTTGGTGATGGGGGCCGTTGCGGTCGGTGCGAGCCCTGCCACTTCCTCCCTGATCTCCTTAATTTCCACCCTCCTCCTCTCCAGCAGCGCTGCCAGATCCGTCCACTGCTTGATTTCCCACTGCCCTTTCTGGGCCAGTTCCATCTCGATCCCGTCCAGCACTAGCAGTCTGCCTGCCAGTCTCTTCTCCCTCTCTTCCACGTCTGCCAGCAGCCTTGCTACCACCCTCTCCTCCCTTTCATTCTCCGCCGCCCGTGCGCTCATTCCTGTCATCATCCATGCCTAGAGTGCCGCCATCCTCTCCTCCATTGTCCCCTCCATCCTGGCCACTGCCGCTAGGATCTGCACCAGTGCTAACTGTGCTGCGAATATGAACGGGGCCATTCGCACCCTCAGCAAGAGGTGGTGTCTGCCGGGCTTTCGGGTGCCCAGCGCCATCCTCTTACTGCTCTTGGTTGGTGTGACTGGCACCGGTATTGCGCTTGCCCACCTCGCTGGGGTGGGGGTCATGATCGGGGTCGTTGGCCTCTCATCTCCCCCCACATCCGCCATCTCCACCTCATTGGCCATTTCATCCGCCCAAACACCCGCCCCCACATCCAATTTCCCTCCTGCCTCCCTGGGAATCTTGGCAGAATTCAGGATTTCCATCCGTCCCTCCCGCTGTGGGCTGCTGGCGGTTGCTGAGAACGAGCTTGCGAGTGCTCCTCTGATTTTCTGCTTGCCCGGTGTCGAAAATACATTGCCATAGCTGTGCCCGTAAATGTTGCCATACCGAAAAAATTCCTACGTGCTCTGTTGCTGGGCATCAGATGCGGCCTGCCTGAAATTTCGCCTCCCTCAGTTCTTTCCCTCCCACTCTTCCTCTTCCATCGCTCCTCCCAAGCTGCTCTCAAGCTCCGAAAGCTTGCTCCCAGAATCGTCCCCCATATCCTCCTCCCGAAGGGCTTTCTTGTCTGGCAGGAGCTCCCTCAAGAGGGAGCTCTCACTTTGGTCGATACTGGCAGCCACCAGCGGGACTGCCTCAGTCAATTGGCATGCACCACCAGTCATTGTGAGGCTGGTGAAGCTAAAGTCAAGCTGGTTTTTTGGTGTATTGGCTGAAATTCTTGGCGTTTTTAGTGATGAGTTTCAGTGTCAGGGGTGTGGTGGTGAGCTGGAAATACCATGAAGCAGTGAGGTGAGCCTCTTGGCACTCCCTGCCTCTGTGCCACCTGGCGCGTGGCTTTCCAGCATTCTTTCTTTCTTCCTAGAGGCCTTTCTCCCAGCCTACTGCCTTGCCTTCACCCACTTCTCAGAGATTTCCTGCTAAGGTTCGCGAGAAATCATGAGAGTGGCATTCGGTGTGCCTCCATCCGGTCCAGGTAGTTCAGCCTTTCCACCCCATGGGTGTCGAGTATATCAGGCAGTATGACTCTGCAGTTCTACGGTTGCGGCTTGCCCACCCTTGTTATTTGCACTGGTCCGTGGGAGCATCTGTCGGAAACCGTTGCCAGGCGGAAAGCCGCAACCATCGATCCCCACTCATCAACCCATGGTACACACCCTGAAAAGTGCGTGGCACAGGAAACGACAGCTGGTTAGTGTCCTGGTGCAGCAGGTGATGTCAAGATCCCCTCGGCGTTCTACGTGTTTTTTTGGTGAGATGGTTGGTTGGATTTGGTGCCTGCATCTTAGAGTTTATTCAGGGCACGATTGCATAAGTCCCAAGCAGGGAAGTGTGCGAGGAGGATCTATGTTCTGCGAGTTCTTTCCTTACTTATGTTCTACAATCATCGAATACTTCAGTGAAGTTGTACGCCACTCGAACGAACAGTAAGCATACGCCTTAGCTATCTTCATCTCATATGGGATTCAGGCTGATAAAACTACTATCATTCATTGCCATCTTCATTTCTAATTTGTGTTGTTTTCAACATTAGGTGTTCATAAATTTCAATTACATGACCATTGTGGGTATTTATCCTTTCTGTCCAAATGGGTGGTCGTATACCATCGGAAATTCCCACCCTCACTTCATAATGCGACTCAACAGGGTTGTGGTGAGGAAGTTGGAAAACGAGGAACGAGTAGATATCCGCAGAGTGCCACTATCAGAAGGTGAAGGCTACTCGAAAGTGAAAGGAAATATGAAACAACATCTGTCACCCCCACGTAAAAAATTATCAGCACGAACAATAGGGGCCGAAGCAAGGAAACAGATAGGATGCTGGAAGAAGCAAGACCGGTTTGCCGGTGGGGTACCATCTCCAAGGCCAACAGAAAGAACCGCCATACAGTTAGAGTACACGTCCAGATGTTGGAATATATGGATCGATAAACGTAAAGATTGTATTACAGTATTATGCGGGCACAAGATCTCTCTATATACAGGAAGGCTATCAGGACAAAGGACAGAAGACTGCCCCCCCGAGCTGGTACTCGGGGACTTAGTCATGTCCGGACGCCTCCTCATCTCCAGACACCACCTTATTCTGACACTTCCCCTCGTAGGGAAGATAAAAAGGAACACTGGAGAGAATGAGATAAACAGAATCCTCGGATACCTCGTTAAAACTCATAACCGTGTAAAAAACCCTTCAAGGGAGAAACCACGGACATAGAAGAAAGAGTACTTCCTCTAAAGAAATAGCAGGAAGATGAGAGGGAAAGAAAAAAGGGAAAAACTATTTCAAACACTTAATGCGTGGTCAGTCAACCGCTTGCCATAAGTCCTAGCTTACAAGCCCAAGCCCGTGAGCGTGCTTCCAGTGAGTCACTCGAGTGAGGTTCTTCATCATGATGTTGGCAAGTATGGTGGATGTCGGAAGGTAAGTGGTTTTGATGGCGTTCCATTTGCGGGCATTATGGATGAAGTGGAAGTAAACACTGATGTGCTTGGTGTGCTCATAGAACTTCGGATGCTTTGCAAATTGGATTGCACCTTGGTTATCAACGAAGATTTGCTGGGGCTCGGTAGCATTAAAGTCATTTTCTGAGCATATGCAGTGAGGGTATTGCTCGGCATGCTTGTATAGAATCTTGCCATATAATATGCGAGTGTATAAAAAGTGGACCCAGATGGCTTCTTTTGCAGCATCGGAGGCACCTATGTATTGGGCTTCCACTGTTGAGAAAGTGACAAGTGGCCGCTTACAAGCATGCCAGGTAATACTGTCTCTGGCAAGCATGAATACATAACCAGATGTTCATTTTTGGTCATCAGGATCTCCAGCGAAGTCTGGGTTGGTGTAGCCAATAGGTATGGTGGCTTCGGAGTCCAATGCATTGTACTGTATAGTGAGATTGGCCATGTGTCGCAGTGTCAAGATCCTGCCTTGACTACTCCGTGGGGCTCCACAGGCAACGTAGACTTCCTTGGGAGCAGGTGCTCCTGCTCGCACTTCCGGCGTATTCACACTACCCTGTGTCTTCACACTTTCGGCGTACTCACGCGCCGCTCGTAGTCACACTTCCAGCGTACTCACGCGCCGCTCGTACTCTCACTTCCGGCGTACTCACGCGCCGCTCGTCGTTCTCGCGGTATCTGTCACACCCGGCGTGGTCTCGTCGCAGTCCTCTCACATGCCTTGTGTGGGCTCGTTGTTCTCGCGGTATCCGTCATGCCTGGTGTGGTCGCGTCGCGGTCCTCTCACACGCCTTGCGTGGGCTCGTTGTTCTCGCGGTATCCGTCACGCCCGGCGTGGTCTCGTCGCGGTCCTCTCACACGCCTTGCGTGGGCTCGTTGTTCGTCTGGGGGTTGGTGGTCGCAGTGCCGGTTTCACGGGTAGAGAGAGGTAGGTCTGTGGAGAGAGATAATAGATTGCGTGGAGAAGAATCTCCAGACTAGCTACCACACCCTTCCTTTATACTTTTCCTTCCCTCTGTGGAATCACAGCTTGCCCACAAGACTGACACAGTTCCACCATCATGACTCAATCATCACGCCCAAGGAAACACATGATCGTAATCGGCCGCCACACGGCCACCACTCTACTCGCGGTAACAGGAGAAAGGACGCGCAAGCAAGAACAGTACAGAAAGAGAAGAAGGTCGCGCAAGAATAATCAAAGGGAAACAACATACGTAAGAAGACAGGAGAAGGGCGCGCAAGCACTATCAACAGGAAACGGCAAAGACGAGAAGGACGCGTAGGCAACATAGAGGAAACAAAGGAGAGAGGTCTAGACCGGCCAGCGGTCAGGGAATATCGCTACCGGCGTGATAGGGTGGAGATCGGTCGAGGCGCCTAAGCGCGGAGGATGACCGTGGCTGTGGCAGCGGTGATGAGGGCCAGCCACAGGGCGACAAGTGTGACGGCGGCCCTGGCCGCGGCGCTTACGAGCCTGCCGCGCGAGATTTGTGACAGTACGTCCCCTGTCCAGACCGAAGCTCTGGCGAGGTCATATCGGGTAGGCGCAGCATGGCGGCGGATGGGGGTGCAGTAGATGCATACAGCCGGGCTCCCCTGCTGCCGGGCTTGGAGTTGTTCGTTCATTCGCTGCTGTTCGGTGACGATGGCCCCCAGGGTGTTGGCCATCTGCTGGAGTTGCTGTTGGTCCGCGTCGTGGAATTCGTTCATCCGCTGGGCGAGTGTCCGGTGTACGACGTGGTTGCGGCGTGCATCTCTGGTAGTACTAGTGTGGTGGAGCATGGTTACGATGTCGTGTAGCAAAGATATTTGTTTGTCTCGGAGGGCTGCTGAGGTAGCTGCGCAGGCCTCGTCATTGGCAGCAACCTCTCCCCGGGGTGCGATGTTCTCTTGATCCTCTTTAGGGGTCGTGATGTCGGCCAGGGGGTTCCGCGGGGCTGACACGCTGCAGCGGAGGTGGTGGTTTTCCATGTTCACTAGGAACCGGCAGTTGGGGCAGACCCACTTTCCCTTCTACCAGTCTGCACAGGCTTTGCGTGGGTTGAGGTGTCGGTTGCGGATTACCTCCGCTAATTCGAATGGAAGGGCGTGGGGACAGCTGCAGGGCCAGTGGTTGCGCCGGCGGCAGTCATTTCCTCGTTGCGGGTAGTAGTTGTCATCTTTCATCTGGCGGTGAGCGCCACAGTAATCGTTGTAGCAGGCGGTCCAGTGTAGGGAGACATGGTCGTTGGCGCGGGGCTGTCCCACAGCGGACAGTGGTGGTGAGGGAGCTGGGGGGACGTCCCAGCCGTCCGTGGTCGTGGCTTCGGCGGCGAGGTCCCAATCGTTGGTTGGTTTGGCTTGTTCGTTATCGGCGGGGGTCATGGTGGGAAACTCGGAGGTGCGGCTGTGGCCGGCGAAGGTCCAGCCTTCATTGGTGTCGACCGTGGCGGTGGTGGACATTTTTCTTAGTTTTGGGGGGCGGGCTTCTCGGGGTAGTCCCTGTGGAACTGCTGGACGAGATCGGGAGAGTTTTCGAAATTGCGGGCAGGGTACCAGGTGCAATCGGGGTCGTGGAAACCAGTCCACTTGACTCGATACTGGATCTGGTTTCTATGGCGTCGGGAGTCAAGGATCTTTTCTACTTCCCACTCTTGCTGTTCTTGGATGACTACGGGAGGTGGTGGCGGTTGGTGATGTCCTGGGATAGGTTCGGTGCTGGCTGTGGGTTCGAGGAGGCTGATGTGGAAGACTGGGTAGATTTTGACAGTGGCCGGTAGGTCCAACTTATAGGCGCGTGAGCCTACTTTCTCCAGGATGGTGTACGGGCCTATCTGCTTGTGGTCCAGTTTGTTCGATGGTCGGGTTGTCCGGATGTGTTTTCATCGTAGCCAGACTTTGTCGCCTGGGTTCAGTACTGGGTCCGGGTGTCGTGCTTTGTTGGCTTCTTCTGCTTGAGACATTTGGGCTTCCTTAATCTCTGCTCGAAGTTCTTCATGCAACCTTCTTAATGCCTCAACATATTCCGACACTCCCGGGGGTTCATCGTTCCGGGTGCCGAGGTCTGGTAGGAAACGCGGGTGATATCCATAGTTGGCAAAGAAGGGGGTTATTCTTGTGGTTCCGGTTTGTGTCTTGTTGTAGCAGAATTCGGCAATTGGCAGCAACCTCTCCCAGTCGTCCTGCTGGTAGTTGCAGTATGCCCGGAGATACTGCTCGAGAGTGGCATTGGCTCTTTCCGTTTGTCCATCCGTTTGTGGGTGGAAGGCTGTGCTGAGGTTGTGTGATATCCCGAGTGCTTCCGTTACTCGTTTCCAGAAGTCTGAGGTAAACAAGGATCCTCAGTCTGATACAATACTGCCTGGCAGTCTGTGAGGTCTTATAACTTGCCGGAGGAAGTGGTCTGCTAGGTCTTCGGTGTTCATGGTGTCTTGGCAAGCGACGAAATGTCCCATCTTTGTGAGGCGATCGATTATTACCCATAACGCGTTTTTCCCGTTGCTTGTCGGTAGCGCGGTGATGAAGTCCGTTGATATTGTGTCCCATGGTCGGTGTGGGAGTTCCAGTGGCTTTAGCAGTCCGAATGGGGCGTGTCGGATTGGTTTGATGTGATGGCAGGTGTCGCAATGGTCGACATATCTGTGGACGTACTTTCGTTGACCCGGCCAGTAGAAATTTCGGCTATCGAGTTCCAGGGTTCTTGCATGGCCCGGGTGTCCCGCGGCTTATGCGTCGTGGTGATCTCGTAATATGCGAAGTCGCAGGGTATTGTTGTCAGGGATCCATATGAGACCGTCGTACATTAGCAACCCGCTGTTTTCTTCGCATAGTCCTAGCACGATCTTCCCGTCGCGGGTGGTCCCGCTCGCCTTTTTCCTCCGGATTTCTTGGATCTCTTTATCTGCGGCGCTTAGTGTCCGGATTTCGTTCAGGAGGTCTTTGTCTATCTGAAGGCTGATGGTTTCCGTTATATTGGCCTGGAGTACTCCGGGGGCGTAGAGCATGGCGCCGGGCATTTCATTATCGTCCTGGGGCGCCTCGAAGGCTTCTCCGGGTAGCAGTATTCGGCCTTGGTTCTGCCGATGCTTCATATCCCCTTCCCAGTGAGAGTCTCCTGACTCTAGAGAGGATATCAGGTTTACCGGCCAGTTTCCCGGGTCGATATTTGATCGTAAAATCGTAGTTGGCTAATCGCTCACCCCACCGGGCTTGCCGCAGGTTGAGGTCTTTCTTTGTCTTCCAGTATTCGAGGTTTTTGTAATCGGTAAGAATCGTGGTTTTCGGCCCCGTTGTCTTGCAATATGTGTCCCATTTTCGTAGTGCGTCTACAATCGCCAGTAGTTCCTTGTTGTGTATATCATAGTTGCGCTCCAGATCCTTGAGATTTCGGGAGTAGTAGGCTACTGGGTGCAGAGTTCCATTGTCGTCGGGTTGCGAGCAAATGGCTCCGATGGCATAGTCTGAGGCGTCCGTCTCGATTGTGATGGGTCGCTCCAGGTCAAAGTGTTGTAGTATCGGTTCTGTCACCATTGCTGTTTTGAGCGTTTCGAAGGCCGTCTGTTGTTCGTCGCCCCATTCCCAGTCTACTTCTTTCCTTGTCAGGCAGGTGAGGGGCGTTGTGATCCGGCTGTAATCCTGTATAAACCTTCAGTAGAAGTTGGCAAATCCTAAGAAGCTCTGGATTCCCTTGATATTCGTCGGTTCTTTCCATTCCTTGATCGTCCGGATTTTCTCTTCGTCCATACGCAAGCCTTGTGGAGATATCACGTATCCTAAATATTCGATCTCCTTGGTGTGGAATTCGCACTTGGAGGCCTTCAGTGTCAGTCCCATTTCCTTGACTCGCTTCAGTATCGTTCGGACATGTTTCCGGTGGTCTTCCAGGTTCTGCGAAAATATGAGGATATCGTCCAAATATGCCACACGGAAGATATCGAGGTATTCGCTCAGGATTTCGTTGATCCATCGTTGGAACAAGGCTGGTGCGTTGGTCAGCCCGAACAGCATGACACAGTACTCGTAAAGGCCGTATCGGGTGTGGAACGCTGTTTTCCACTCGTCCCCAGCCCTAATCCTGAGGTTGTAATAGGCGTCCCGGATGTCAAGCTTGTTGTAGATGGTGGCGCTGGATAGTTGGTCGAGGGACTCTCTGATCAGCGGTAATGGTGTTCGATCCTTGATTGTGATTTCGTTCAGTTGTCGGTAGTCTACACATAGGCGTAGTCCTCCATCCTTTTTCTTTACAAAGTGTATTGGTGCTCCGGCCGGGGAGGTGGATGAGCGGATCCATCCCCGCTTCTCATTGACCTCAAGGTATTCTTTGAGAGCCTTCATTTTTTCCTCGTTCAGGGGTCGCAGGGGCTCATACGGGGGCGTCTTCCCTTCCTCTAGTGGGATATGGTGGTCTTGAGTGCGGTGGGGCAGAGGTGCCATAGCCTCTTTTTCGGTGAACACTTCGATGAATTCGTGATATTCTGGTGGAACTGGATTTTTGCTCGTTTTGGAGGTTTCCTTGATTTTGTTGATTACGGTCTGACATACTTCCCATGGGTCCGTTTCGCCGATCACCCAATTTTCTTCTTCTTCCGGTGTTTTCCTGTAATATTGTTCGGTGGCTTTTTCTTCCGGAACTGTGTTGGCTCTTGGGGAGCTAGGCAACCACTTCTCGGCGCAGTGGTCCGAGTGGAATTTCACAGTATGATTCTTTCATCCTATCACCGGGTCATGGAGCTTGAGCCATGGGAGTCCTAGGATGATTGGTGCGTTTCCGATCGTGATGCAGTGTAGCCGGATGTCTTCTTTGTGATGATTGATTGTGAGGTGGACCTGTGCGTCGTGGGTTACCGGCCCGCCGGCAACCTCGCTCCCGTCTACGGTCAGCACCCGTCTTGGTGTTGCTTTTTGCTGCATGGGAAATCCGCTTGCTTCTGCATAGGCTTTGTCGATGAAGTTCTCGGAGGCTCCGCTGTCGACTAGGGCGGTGGTGTTGTGTTCATTCCCATCAGCTCCTATGATTCGGACTTTGATCGTGATTTTTTCTTCTCAGTCGTACCTGGTCGTTCGTATCCTGTAGTGTGGGTCTGGTTCTGCAACTGGTTTCTCCCTCGGGTGGCTGTTGCTTAGGCCTGTTCCCGAGGGCTGTCGTTTCCCACCGGTTCGGGTTCTTCCCTTGTTTCAGTACCGATGGTGTTTTCTTCGTACGTGGCTTCCGCTGCCCAGTATGGCCTACTCCATGTGGTCCGTGGTTTTTTCGGCTGGGGGTATTCCCTCGCGAAGTGCCCCTTTTTCCCGCAATTGTAGCACTCGTCCGTTGGTGGTCGTCGTGGGAATCGGTTTGCTCTTGGTGCAAACTTAAACCGTCGGGTGGCGTCTAAATCCATTGGGTCCCCCGGGGGTGCTGACGGGGGTTCTTTCGTGTGGACATGGAAGCGTGCTTCTGGACTCGCTGCCGGTCGTCGACTAATGACTCCGAGGTTGCATAGGCGGCTATCTGTTTTGATGGCCGCAGTGGCATAGTCTATCAGAATGGTGGCTGGTACTTCGCTCATGACCAAGTGTCGTTTTACTTCTGTGTGTAATCCATCTCGAAACCGCGCGATGCATACGTTGTCCGCGTACGGGAGGTCTGCTTTGATTTACTGGAATTCTGCCCAATAGGTTGCTGCCGTCCGACTTCCTTGCTTGATTTTCTGGAACTTTTCGAAGGCTATTTCTTCGGCATCCACCTGGCCGAAGGCGTGCTTCATGCTAGTCTTCAGTTCTTCCCATGTTAGGTTGATTCCTCCTTCCTGATTCAGGAAGGTTTCCACCCAGTTCCACGCTACTCCTCGGAGAAGGGTGGATGCGTATCCCGTTTTTTTTTCATCGTCGTCGAATCGGTTTCCCTCGGTTCTAAACTTCAGCTCGCACTGGGCTAGGACTGTTTTGAACTTCGCTTTTTCTCCTTCGAATGGTTCGGGGTCCCGGAGCTTTGGGTAGCTGGTCTGCGGCCGTCTGTCGCGTGCTGCCAGGAGTGTTTGCAACATTTCTGTTGTCAGTAGGTCGGGTCCTTCCGTCATTCTTCTGAGTTGTTCAGGTGACTCGGGTGTCTGTGCTCGGGATCGTGGTTCTGTGGTTACTGGGCTTGGTACCGGCTGGTCGTCAGGGACGTCCCTAAATTCGCTAAGGTTGAGGGGGTCCCTGGTGTTTTCGTCCTGGGAATCCACTGTGTATTGCTACGTCGGGTGTCGATGGGGGAGACGCAATCTAGTGTCAAGATCCTGCCTTGACTACTGCGTGGGACTCGACAGGCAACGTAGACTTCCTTGGGAGCGGGCGCTCCTGCTCGCACTTCCGGTGTATTCACACTTCCCTGTGTCTTCACACTTTCGGTGTACTCAGGCGACGCTCGTAGTCACACTTCCGGCATACTCACACGCCGCTCGTACTCACACTTCCGGCGTACTCACGTGCCGCTCGTCATTCTCGCGGTATCCGTCACACCCAGCGTGGTCTCGTCGCGGTCCTCTCACACGACTTGCGTGGGCTCGTTGTTCTCGCGGTATCCGTCACGCCTGGCATGGTGGCGTCGCGGTCCTCTCATACACCTTGCGTGGGCTCGTTGTTCTCGCGGTATCCGTCACGCCCGCCGTGGTCTTGTCGCGGTCCTCTCACACGCCTTGCGTGGGCTCATTGTTCTCCCGGTATCCATCACGCCCGGCGTGGTCTCGTCGCGGTCCTCTCACACGCCTTGGGTGGGCTCATTGTTCGTCTGGGGGTTGGTGGTCGCAGCGCCGGTTTCACGGGTAGAGAGAGGTAGGTCTGTGGAGAGAGATAATAGATTGCGTGGAGAAGAATCTCCAGACTAGCTACCCTGCCCTTCCTTTATACTTTTCCTTCCCTCTGTGGAATCACAGCTTGCCCACAAGACTGACACAGTTCCACCATCATGACTCAAGCGTCGCGCCCGAGGAAACACATGATCGTACTCGGCAGCCGCGCGCCCACCACTCTACTCGCGGCAACAGGAGAAAGGACACGCAAGCAAGAACAGTACAGAAAGAGACGAAGGTCGTGCAAGCATAATCAAAGGGAAACAACATACATAAGAAGACAGGAGAAGGACGCGCAAGCACTATCAACAGGAAACGGTAAAGATGAGAAGGACGCGTAGGCAACATAGAGGAAACAAAGGAGAGAGGTCTAGACCGGCCAGCGGTCGGGGAATATCGCTACCAGCGCGATATGGTGGAGATCGGTCGAGGCGCCTAAGCGCGGAGGAAGACTGTGGCTGCGGCAGCGGTGATGAGGGCCAGCCACAGGGCGACAAGGGTGATGGCGGCCCCGGCCGCGGCGATTACCAGCCTGCCGTGCGAGATTCATGACACGCAGATACTATATTGTGTAGGTAACTGCTGACAAGTGCTCGGTAGTCTGGGTGGAGGAAAATTTGCTGAGCCTGGAGATGGTGAATGCGAGGTTTAGCTGAGTGCATAGCATTAACCACATCAGACTGCCAACAATTGACTGATACTGTTGTTTACCATCTGAGTCAAGAGTCCTTGCTGTACCATTTGTCAGTTTTGACTCTGGATCTAATCTTTGGAGCTTGCTTCCAGTAGGCTGTGGTGTTCAGTGAAAGTTGCAGTTGGAACAGCCATTTGTTGCAAGCAGCTTCCTGACAGCATGCTGTTGGTGGATATGTACTATCTATCATGATCAGTCACACTCAATCGCTATACTCAGAAAGCAGCAAACTGGGCTGTAGTTGGTCATCTTGTACTTGGCGTGGTGGAAGTGCATGATTGTGGTGACTCGGTAGGCTGATGGAGAGAAAAGCAGCATGTCATAAATGTACCGTGGCAGAATTATAGGTGCGTCATTCTGAGCCGATTGCTTGGAGTTCCAGCTGGCCAGTGAGGGATCAGTTAAATTGGTTGAGGTAGTGCTTACTGAGAGGTAGATATTCAGATCATACTCGCATCATTGGAGACCGAAAGATCTGATAAAGTGGTCAATATACTCATACCAGAGATGGGTGGCCTGCTTGAGTCCAGAAAGCGACTATCTCAGCTTGCAGACTTGAGGTTTGTACGCCTGAATACTCTGCAGCAGAGCCATATCGATGTCACCATCAACTTTGGGATTCAGGAATGTGGTTACAACATCTATTTGTTCGATTATCCAGTCATGGGCAGCAGCGAAGGCAAGCATCATATGTAGGCTTTGCAACTGTACTACAGGGGTGAAAGTTTCACCGAAGTCGACCCCTACCTACTGTTTAAAACCTCGGAAAACAAGCCTGGCCTTATACCAAATGCCCCCTCCTGGCAACTACTTGGTCTTGAAGACCCACTTGCATAAGGAAAAAAATTCTGTGTCTGGACACTAGATACACATCGGAAATATCTAGACACGTAGGATGCAACCCAGCAAGGTATTCTGGGTGGAGACAACGCATATCAGTGCACATGCTGTACCGAACATGACCAGCCCATGCATATACGTACTAGACAGAAGTGGGCTGCACATTGGCCTTCCAGATGACTAATGTCAAGGCAAACAGCATCCAGACAATGCATGCCACCGCATCTGCCTTCTGGATCAGGAGTGTCAGCGCAATTGCCTTCTGAACGCAGCACATATCGTACAGACATATGTTGGACTCATATAGGGATCCGTAGAGACAAAGATAGCGAATTGATTGATTGATACAACTTCGAAGGAGGAACACTGTCACTATATACAACAGTCCTGAGGGACTCGCCAGGGGTAAAGAGTGAAGACTGTCCCCTGAGCCGGTGCTCGGGAGACTCGGGCAGCTGTCATCTCCGCATGTGCTGCCTCCACTCCATCATCTCCGGACGCCGTCTCCGGTCCATCATCTCTGGATGCCCATTATTCTGACACTTCCCCTCGTATGGAAGATGCAAAGGAACGTAGCAGAGAAGGAGAAAACAAAATGGCCAGTATAGTAACAAACAGCAGCAAAGTAGAGAAATACAGTAAAAGCTGGTATCCTCGGATGCCTTGTTAAAACTTATAAGTGTGTAAAAAACCTTATAGGAAAACCACAGACATAGGAGAAAGAGTGCATCCACCAAAGAAAGAAAGGAGAGGGAAAGATTCCAGTTTAACCACCCACGATGTGCTTCTGCTGGATACCAGGCCGATTTCCAGGCCGATCCGTTGGATAATCTGTCAATCATTAGCATGGGGCGCGCACAGCAGCTACGTCATCACCGAGCGTATACAATGGCCACATCAAAATCAGGCATGCACAGCAGCTCCACCGAGCGCATAGAACGGCCATAACAGTAGACGCGTACAGCAGCTCCACCGAGCGCATACGACAGCAACATCAATATCAGATGTGCATAGCAGCTTCACCAAGCGCGTACGACAGCCACAACAGGCACACAAAGCAGCTCCACCGAGCACCTATGATGGCAACAACAATATCAGGCATACACAGCAGCTTCACCGAGCATGTACGACGGCAACAACAATATCAGGTGCGTACCGCAGTTCCACTGAGTGCATATAACGGCAACAACAATATCAGGCGCGCATAGGAGCTCCACCGAGCACGTACGATGGCAACAACAGGGGCGCAAAGCAGCTCGACCGAGCACGTACAACGGCCAGATCAACATCAGGTGCGTTCAGCAGCTCCACCGAGTGTGTACGATGGCTACAACAATATCAGGCTTGCAGAGCAGCTCCAGCGAGTGCGTACGATGGCAACAACAATATCAGGCGCACACAGCAGCTTCACCGAGCGCGTACGATGGCAACAACAATATCAGGGGCGCACAGCAGCTCCCACCGAACATGTACGACAGCCACATCAACATCAGGCGCACACAGCAGCTCCACCGAGCACAAATGACGGCCACAACAGGCGCGAACAGCAGCTCCACCGAGTGCGTACAATGGCCACAACATCATCACTGAGGGGTTTCAGATTGGAAGAGAAACGAGGAAAAAGGCATACCAGTAATCAGATATAAGCCGTGAACTATGACCTCATCGTAGTAGCCCCCGTGGTTCACCTGCGCAGTCTGTGCAGAGGCTCTCTGAGGTCATCTTTCCTTCCTGAGTCTTTCTGCGTCTTGCTTCAACCGGCAGTCTGCTTCCTTGTGTGCTTCTCGTTTGCAGTTAAATCATCGTGGTCCTGAATCACCTGCTCTTTCGTAAGGCTTCAGACCTCTGTGACCACTGACTCCCCATTGCTTGCCGTGGTGGCGGGTCGTTGCTGCAAGTACTTGCGTGGTGGTTCCGGCGATGTTCAGGTTCAAACCAAGTTTGTCGTTATGGAGTGCCATTGAGGCTTCAACGTCAATCAGTGTTTTGGTAATGGCATCCAGAGTAAGTTCAGCAGCAGGCTTGTTCTCAATGATGCCAGCGATGGTGGCGAATATCTCCAGGAGCGTAGAAAGGAGGAGACTGATTAGGACATTATCTGAGATACGTTCTTGGGAGCCAGTGAGCGGTTGACGATTATCCTTTAGTGTGGTGATATACGCTGAGACTGAGGTGCCCAGCTTCATTGTAGTCTTGTGAAAACAGTGAACGGTCGTATGTCACCTGGACAGCGAGGTTGAGGTATCGAATTCAGACAGAGTGCAGTCCAGATGTGGTTGGGTTCTTCGTTGGGGAGGTTATCAATGAGGGATGACGTGGTTTCGTCCGATGACGCGTATATCAGCGAATAGGCCCATCCAGAGCAGCGGTGAAAGTCATGCAGCTCAGAGGTCACGTCCACATTTGAGGGTTGCTTTCATACTGGTTACGATTCCGAATGTGTGTTCTGTGATCAGAAAGGCCTGTGTGAGCTCTTCCAGGAGTGGTAGTTGTGATCGTTGAGCATCTCTGTTGAGCCATGCTTGCAGGTGAACTTCATGGATTCCAACTTGCAAAATGTTCGGATCTTTGTTGGAGAACTATAGCTTGGCAATGAGGCTCACAGGAGTTGAGGCTTAAAAACGAGAGTGCATGAATGAGGTGGTGAAGCGAGGCGGGTACAAATATCGGCGGCTTCGATTATCGATAGGTTGCGGATTGCTAGAGCGTTCAATCTGGGCTCATAACCTGTCACAATAATCACTTGATAGGGTGTGTAGGAACTCCATTGCTTGATATGCTTACCATAGCGAGACGACCGCTCTCGATATATACATGCTGAAGCAAGCCCATTACCCATCACTGACTCGCCCAGATACCCTGGGTGGCAGCTTGCCACCTCCGGTCTGGATGTCGCCGGTGGCGACTTGCCGCGTCACCAGTGGTGAGTTGCCACCTCTGCCACCTGATGAATTCCGGACGCAACTGAGTGCCGTGGCCTCATCAGGCCTAGGCAGACTCTTGACCCATATATCTGACACTTCCCCTCATACGGAAGAGCAGCAGAGAATGACTGTGAAAAAAGAGAAATGACAGTGAAACCCCAAGTCCTTGGATGCCTCGTTAAAACTCGTAACCGTTTAAAAACCCCCGCAGCGAAAACCACAGACATAGGTGAAAGAGTGCATCCTCCAAGGAAAGTAAGGAGAGGGAAAGAAAAACTGTTAACCAACTGCCACCTGATTTACCAGGAGCTTCCCCTGGATATCAGGCTGATTTCCAGGCTGGTGCTTCGGATGGTCTGTCAATCGTCAACAATGGGCGTTCACAGCAGCTCCACCGAGCGCATATGATGGCCACAACAATAGGCGCGTACCGTAGGTCCACCGAGCATGTACGACAGCCATAACAATAGGCGCACACAGCAGCTCCAGCGAGTGTATACGACGGCACAACAATAGGCGCAGAGAGCAGCTCTACTGAGTGTATATGACGGCCATAACAACAATAGACGTGTGCGACTGCTCTGGGATCACCGAGTGCACACCACAGCCTCAACCTCGAGGGCATGCGACAGCTCTGGTATCACCGAGAGCATACGACAACTCCGACTAACCATTAGAGACGTGCGAATGCTCCGGCATCGCCGAGTGCGTACCACAGCCCCATCCTTGAGTGCCTGTGACAGCTCCGGTATCACCGAGAACACACCACAACTCTGAGTAACCATTAGGCGTATGTGACTACTCCGGCATCGCTGAGTGTGCACCACAGCCCCATCCTCGAGCACATGTGACAGCTCCGGTATTACCGTAAGCGAACCACAACTCCAAGTAACCATTGGGGTTCAGAGAAAACGTACCAGTAGTCGGCTGATAAGCCGTAAACCATGACCTCATCTGGGCAGTCCACAAAGTTCACCTGGGCAGTCTGTACGGAGGCTTTTTGAGACCACCATTTCTTCCTGAGACCTTCCGCATCCCACTTCAACTGGCAGTGCACTTCCTTGTGTCCTTCTCGAGTACAGTAGAAACACCATCCCTGTGAGTTGCTTGGCCTTTCGTTGGGCTTTTGTCCTCTATAACCATCACCTCACCGTTGCTTGCCATGGTGACGAGTCACTGCTACAAGCGCTTGACTGGTGGCACTGGTGATGTTCAGGTTTGTACCAACTTGGTCGTTACGGAGTGCCATCGAGGCTTCGGCATCAATTAACGTTGTGGTGACAGCATCCAGACTAAGTTCGGCGGCAGGCTTGTTCTAAATTATGCAGGCGATGGTGGTGAACGTCTCTGGGAGCATAGATAGGAGGTGACCGATCAGGACATTATCGGAGATACGTACTTGGGAACCAGTGAGCGGTTGACGGATATCTTTTAGAATGAAGATATATGATGAAACTGAGGTTCCTGGCTTCATTGTAGTCTTTTGGAAATGGCGAACGGTCGTAAGTCATCCGGACAGGGAGGCTGAAGTATCGAATGCTAGATGCAGGGCCGTCCACACGTGGTCGGGTTCTTCGTTGGGGAGGTTGTTGATGAGAGACCGTATGGTTTCATCCAATGATGCGTATATCAGCGAGTAGGCCCATCCGGAGCAGTGGTAAAAGTCACATAGCTGAGTGGTTGCACCGGCGTTCGGGGTGCTTGCGTTCCAGTTACGATTCCGAATGCCTCTTCCACGATAAGGAAGGCCTTGAGTGAGGGCTTCCAGGAGTGGTAGTTGTGATCATTTAGTATCTCCATTGAGCCGTACTTGCAGGTAAACTTTGTATATTCTATATTGCGAGGTACAAAACTTTGAAGGATAGCTAAACAACTAGGCAATGAGGCGTGGGTGTGAATTACATTGTGGATTGGCTGAGCGTTCAATCTGGTCTCATAATCTGTCAAAATAATTGCATGATAGGGTGTGTAGGAACTCCGTTGGTTGATATTTTTACCATAGCGAGATGACCGCTCTCGATATATACATGCTGAAGCAAGCCCATTACCCATTACCAACTCGCCCAGATACCCTGGGTGGCAGCTTGCCACCTCCGGTCTGGATGTCACCAGTGGCAACTGGCCACGTCACCATTCATCAGGAAAAAAAATCTGCGTCCGGACACACCAGGCGCTCGGGACGCTCTGGACACACCCTGGCAGGGCACATACCGCTCCCAACGCGAAACGCACAGGCAATGTGAATTCGGACGCAGCACGCCATGGCACTGTGCATTCGGACAACATATGCCAGGGCGCCGTGCGTCCGGACGCAGCTCGCCATGGCATCTGCTTACCGGACAGAGCATGTCAGCGTATTTTCCTTCTGGACGCAGCCATGTCAGAGCATTTTCCTTCTGGACGCAGCCATGTCAGGGCATTTTCCTTCTGGACGAAGCTGTGTCAGACCATTTTCCTTCTGGGCGCAGCCGTGTCAGGGCAAATGGCGTCCGGACAACGCCTGTCATGGAACCACGGTCACACTGTCTGTCAAGGCACGGAACATCGTAGCAAATACTCTTGTCACATTCGCAAACACGCAGCGGGTTCCAGGCATAGTGACTCAGTCCAGTTCTATTCATTCTATCTAATGTACATCTATATATGCTACTACCACACTTCGCACGGAAACAAAGGAAAGTTGGCAAATCCGACACGACGCGTTGAGCACGATGCGATGACCACAACACGATGAGCACAACGCCTTGAGCACAACGCAATGAGCACAACGCGATGAGCACAACGCGATGAGCACGACGAGATGAACATGACGCGATTCAGCACGACGACTATGAGGAGGATGGCGATGAGCACGCTGCTGGCTGCGAGGACGATAGCAAGTAGGATGCGGCGAGTATGATTGCGAGCTTTGTGACATGGTTAGCACAGCTCTCAGAGTGACAGACAGCAGGAAGTTGTACAATACAACGTGACGAGTAAGATGTCAATGAGGGTGCTGGCGGCGAGAACAATAGCGGGTAGGACGCGGCGAGTATGATGTCAATGAGGGTGCCGGCGGCGAGGACGATAGCAAGTAGGACGCGGCGAGTATGATTGCAAGTAAGAGGCAGCGAGTATGATGGCGAGCTTTGAGACAAGGTTAGCGCAGCTCTCAGAGTGACAGAGACACGGGGAAGGTGTACAATACACAGTGAGGAGTACGATGTCAATGAGGGTGCCAGCGGTGAGGACGATAGCGAGCAGGACGCAGCGAATAAGTCGCGGCGAGTATGATAGCATGAAAGACGCGATGAGTACGATGGCAATAGAAAGCGCCAAACCACTACTAACACTTGCACTTTCACAAGGTTCGGCTCATAGATAGACCCCTTTTTTCTTCTCCTTTCACCTGTCAACATTTTCCTAATTGACATCTTACTCATTGTGCCTTTCTTGCCATCATACTCGCCGCGTCTTACTCCCTTTCATACTTGCTGCGTCCTACTCGCCCACACTCGCCGCATCCTACCCCCTATCGTTCTCACCACCAGCACACTCATTGACATCGTACTCATCACGTTGTATTGTACAACTTCCCGCTGTCTGTCACTCCAAGAGCTGTGCTAACCATGTCACAAAGCTCACCATCATACTTGCCGTGTCTTACTTGCAATCATACTCTCCGCGTCCTACTTGCTATCGTCCTCGCTGCCGGCACCCTCATTGACATCATACTCGCCGCGTCTTACGCACGCTCATACTCGCCACGGCCTACTCGCTATTGTTCTCGCAGCTGGCACCCTCATTGACATCATACTCGCCGCGTCCTACCCGCTATCGTTCTCGCCGCCGGCACCCTCATTGACATCGTACTCGTCACGTTGTATTGTACATCTTCCCGCTGTCTGTCACTCTGACAGCTGCACTAACCATATCACAAAGCTCGCAATCATACTCGCCGCGTCCTACTTGCTATCGTCCTCGCTGCTGGCGGTGTGTTCATCGCCATCCTCCTCACAGTCGTCGTGCTCATCGTGTAGTGTTCATCTCATCGTGCTCATCGCGTCGTGCTCATCGCGTCTTGCTCATCGTGTCGTGCTCATCGCGTCGTGCTCATCACGTCGTGCTCAACGGATTGTCCAGACGCCATTTGCCCTGACACGGCAGCGTCCAGAAGGAAAATGCCCTGACACGGCTGCGTCCAGAAGGAAAATGCCCTGACATGGCTGCGTCCAGAAGGAAAATGCCCTGACACGGCTGCGTCCAGAAGGAAAATACCCTGACACGCTCCGTCCGGTAAGCAGATGCCGAGGCAAGCTGCGTCTGGATGCACGGTGCCATGGCGAACTGCGTCCGAGTTAAGCAGGTTGTGTCCGAAGCGTCCAGAGCGTCTAGTGCGTCCGGACGCTCAGGACGCAATTATTTTTTTTCCTGATGTTGGCCAGTTGCCACCTCCACCACCTGATGAATTCCAGACGCAACTGAGTGCCGCAGCTTCGTCAGATCTAGGCTGGCTCTCGACCCATATATCTGACATGTCTTCTGGACGTAGTGCATGTCTTACAGACCCAGAGTGTCAAGGCAGATGTCGTCCGGACGAAGGGTGTCAGGGCATTTGCCTTCTGAATGTAGCGCATATCTTACTGATGCAGAATGTTAAGGCAAATTTCTTCCAGACACAGAGTGTCAAGGCAAATGTCATATGGATGATGTAAGCCACAGCATCTGCCTTCTGCATGAGGACTGTCAGGGCATTTCCCTTTTGGACATAGAGTGTCAAGGCAAATGTCGTCTGGATGATGCATGCCATGGTATCTGCCTTCTGGACAAGGAGATTCTTCGCAATCCGGACACAGCGCATCTTACAGACCCAGAGCGTCAAGGCAAATGGGATCCAGACGAGGCTTACAATAGTGCACCATACTTTGGTAACAGAGTGGTCACGGTGGTAGCATCGTAACATGACCATCAGGGTATGGTACATTGCAGCGAAGACTATTAAACTCGCATTTGGTTCCAGGCATTGTAACTCAAGCCAGTTGTATTCATTAGATCCAATTTACATCTATATTCCACATCACTGTTGACAGCATAGCTCTGTGTGACCAAAACAAAGGCAGTTTACAGGATAAGACATAACGTAACGAGGAGGTTGTCATTGAAGATGGCGGTCAGGCTGCTGGTGGCAAAGATGACAGCAAATGTGACGTGGTGAGATAGTCAAGGAGCATCATGAATTGTTTGGGCAGCTCTCAGAGGGACAGAGGGAAGTTGTACAATACGACATGGTGAATACAATGTTGATGAGTATGGCTGTGAGGCTGCCGGCATCAAGGACGAAAGCAAATTAGATGCAGTGAGAAGATCGACGAGCTTCATGAATTGTTAGCGCCGCTCTCACAGGGACAGTGCGATGTTGTACAATACAATGCAATGAGTACAATGTCAATGAAAATGGCGGTGTGGATGCCAGCAGCAAAGACAATAGCAAAAATGACATTGCGAGACGGTTGACGATCTTCGTGAATTGTTAGTGCAGCTCTCAGATGGCCAGAGCGAAGTTATACAATACGACGTGACGAGTACCATGTCGACGAAGATGGTGGTGATGCTGCAAGTGACAAGGACAAAAGCAAATAAGACGCAGCGAGAAGATTGATAAGCTTCGTGAATTGTTAGCGCAGCTCTCAGAGGGACAGAGGGATGTTGTATAATACGATGTGACGAGTACAATATTGATTAGGATGGCGGCAAGGTTGCAGACGGCAAAGACAAAAGCAAATAAGATGCGGTGAGAAGATCGACAAGCTTCATGAATTGTTAGCATAGCTCTGAGGGAAAGTGGGAAGTTGTACAATATGACACGATGAGTACGATGTCGATGAAAAGAGCATGCTAGCAGTATGGATGATATAAGGTAAGACATGACGAGTACAATGTCGATGAAAAGAGGATGCCCATAGCATGGATGACATTGGGTAAGATGTGATACGTATGATACTTATGATGATGGTGGTGAGGTTGATGCAGGTAGTGTGGATGATAGCAAGATACGAGGAGTGTGCTGGTCGTATGGATGATATGATGAAAGTAGAAGTAAAAAAGGGGTGGACTTGCGGTCTGTGCCATCGTATTCAGCAGCTAAGCTGTGGTAAGTGTGCCAAACGGTACGAAGGCATAGGCACTAGCAAACACTTGGCACCTTACAAGTCGCATGCGAAATCACTTGCAATCCATGAAGACTGCGAATTTCTCTCCCATAGTCATCAATACCCCACAATCTAAAGTTTACATTTACACAATTATTCCCTTTTATATCAATTCAGTTGGACCTTAAGTTTGTGACTATGTACTCCTGTTTTTCAAGGTTGTAATACTGAAAACATGAATGATATACAGATATGGGACATTGTATATAGTCGACATTCTCCTAGCAGAAGAAGTTCAATCAGGATAGCACCATCGATAGGTTGCAAGTCAGGAGCCACTTGGCACAAACTTTAGGTCTGACAGAATTGATATAAGAGGGAATAATTGTAAGAATGTAAACAGTGGGTTCCGGGGTATTGATGACTATCGAAGACGAATTCACAGTTTTCATGGATTGCTAGTGATTTCGCATACAACTTGCAAGGTGCCAATCATTTGCTATTGCCTGCACTTTCGTACTATTGGGCACGCTTACCACAGCTGGGCTGCTGCATACGACAGTACGGGCCACAAGTCCACCCCTTTTTTCTTCTACTTCCTTCATATCATCTGCACAACCAGCGCACTCCTCATATCTTGCTATCATCCACACTGCCTGTATCAACCTCACCCCCATCCTCATCAATATCGTACTGGTCGCATCTTACCTGATGTCATCAAGGTCACCAGCACCCTCGGTTTATCGACCTCATACTCGTCGAGTCTTACCTGATGTCAACCACACTGCTGGCATCCTATTTTCATCGACATCTTACTTGTCGTGTTGTATTCTACCACCACTGTATGTCCCTGCAAGCTACGCTAAGAATTCACGAAGTTCGTAAAACTTCTCTCTGCATCTCATTTGCTGTTGTCCTTATCACTAGCAACCTCACCGCCATCCTCATTGATATTGTTCTTGTCATGTCATATTGTACAACTTCCCTCTGTCCCTGTGAGAGCTGTTCTAACAATTTACGAAGCTTGTTGATCTTCTCGCTGTGTCTTATTTGCCTTCACCCTTGCCACCGACAGCCTTACTGGCATCGTCATTGACATTGTACTTGTAACATCTTATTGTACAACCTCCCTCTATCCCTCGGAGAGCTGTGCTAACAATTCACGAAGCTTGTCGAATATCTTGCCTCATCATATTTGCTACTGTCCTTGTCACCAGCATCCTCACTGCCATTTTCATCTACATCGTTCTCATCGTATCGTATTGTACAACTTTCCTCTGTCCCTTTAAAAGCTGCTCTAAAAATTAATGAAACTCATTGATCTTCTCGCCACTTCATATTTGCTTTTGTTCTTGCCAACAGAAGGCTCACCGGCATCCACATCAACATTGTACTCGTCGCGTCATATTGTACAACTTCCCTCTATCCCTCTGAAAGCTGCACAAACAATTTACAACGCTTGTCGACTGTCTTGCTGTGTCATATTTGCTTTCGTCTTTGCTGCTGGCAGCCTCACCGTTATTTTCAATGACATCGTCCTTGTCGTGTTATGTCTCATTCGGCAAACTCTCTTTCTTTCGGAGATGTAGAGTACACAGATAGTGTTGTAACCATTGAACCATGGTAAGCCAGTAATTAAGTCAATGGATATGTTGTGCCATGGCTGATCCGGTACTGAGAATGGTCTCAGGACTCTATATGGTGCATGTCATAGGGACTTTGTTCTGTGGCAGACAGGTAGTTTGGTACGAATTAGTCGACATCTTTCCTCATTGATGGCCAAAAGTACCTCCTTGTGAGCAGTTCCAGGGTTTTGGTTCGTCCTGGGTGATCTCTAGCTGGTGGGTCATAATGGTCTTGTAGCAGTTGCAGCCTAAGTGGTGGATGATCCAGCACATAGACACAATCTCTGTAGTGTAGCTAACCATCCCTTTCCTTACATTCAGCTAGCAATATCTGATTATATTGCTGGGCACTGTTCTGGAGCAGTCCCAGTACCCGCACCGGGAACTGGTCCACTCTATACAATTCATTAAGTAAGGTGGATATGCTTCCAGTGTTTGGCTATCCGGCGACTTGAACATCGATCAGTCCATCGTCCGGCTTTCTGACATCAGCCATGTTGTTAGCCATCTAGCTCAAGCTCTCAATAAAGTCCAGCGCATCTGGCCATCTGGCATAGTCCTTAATGTCAATTCGTCCAGCATCGATTCCCTCAGTGCCAATTTGAGTGGCTTCCAGAATATCAATCCGTTTGGTATTCTGAAGGTTGATCAGGTTCCGAGGTTTCAAAATGGCACCTCGGTTGGTTAGCAGTCTTTCATCCCCCTCCTTAGGGGGATCGTCTGATCTCTGAGTCAAGGCGTCTGGCTTTTCTGCAGCTTCTCCAGGCCAATATGTAATCCTGAAGTCAAAACGGAAAAGAAATTCAGACCATCGAGCCTGTTGACATCTCAACAATTTCGTGCTCATGAAGTATTCCAGGCTCTTATGGTCACTCAAAACCTGAATTGGGTGGCATGAACCATCCAAGTGAGGACTCTATTCCTCGTATACGTGGATGATTTCAAGGACTACCTTATCTTAGAATTCATAATTGCATTCTGCAGGACTGTGATTTTTGGAGTAAAAACCCACTGGGTGAAAAATACCTTTATTGTCATACTGGGAGAGGATACGGGCCAAGTCGTAGTTGAAGTGGCACAGGATAGGGGCCAACGTGAATGCCTTTTTGAGGAAATTGAAGGTAGCCTGCTACTCCAGTCCCCAAACAAATGGGACGTATTTGCCTTCCTTCTTTTTAATCTTCTGGTCAACGGTGTCACCACCTTCAAGTAATGTTTAATAAACCCTCTGTAGAAGTTGGCAATCCTGAGGAAGCATTGGTCATCTGTAAGATTTTTTGGGGTTTCCCAACCCAAGATACAGGACACCTTCTCCGGATCCATCCGGATCCCCTTATTGGTGATGATAATCCCAGATATTTCACTTCCTGCTGGTGAAAATGACATTTCTACAGCTTCAGGTGTAGTCCCGTCTGTGGCAAAGCTTTCAACACCTTATACACCTGTTCCTTGGGCTCCTTTAAGGTATCACTGTATGTAAAGATGTCGTCGAGAAATGCAATACAGAATTTGTCATGGTTGGCGCAGAGCACATCGTTTATAAGCGCCTGAATATTGGACGGTGCATTCGTCAACCCGAATGGCATAACCAAGGATTTAAATAACCTGTAGTGAATCGAGAATGCTAACTTCCATTCTTCGCCTTCTACCATTCGTACCAAGTTGTATGCATCGCGAGTGTCCACAATTGTGAAGTATTTAGCCTTCGAAAACTGCAATAATGTTTCTTGCAGTAATGGCAGTGGGTAACAATTCTTAATAGTTCCTTTATTCAGCCCACAGTAGTAATCGACACACAACCATAGGCTGCTGTTGGTCTTTTGACAAATAAAATTGCTGAGGCTGCAGGGGAGAATGAAGCCCTAATCAATCCCTTACTCAAATTCTCCTCCAACCATTCCTTTAACATCTGCAACTTGGTTATGGACATCGAATATAGCAGGCCGAAGTGAGCCGTAAATCCCTCTTGTAAGGGAATCTTTCAGTCACAAGGCTGGTGGGGTGGTAGGTTCTTTGCCAAAGCTTCTGGGAATAATAGTAGAAATTCGTGATATTCTGCCAGTATGTATTCTTTCAGGTCCCGTTCCGTCTTCAGTTTCTGCTCCACCCCAAGTGCTTGGTTTGTTTCGTATAAGGAAATTGCAAAAATCTTCAACTTTTGCTGATACGCCGTTCATTGGAGCGCTTGTCCTCCAGTAGCTGAAATCCGTATAGGAGAATATCCGACAAAAGTACTTTCGGCATTTGGCAAAGCACTTCTGGCATTTGGTGATGTTTCACTTATCTTCAGTGAAGTAATTTCGGTGTTCTACAAAGTGCTTTTGGCATTTGGCAAAGTGCTTTTGGTGTTTGGCAAAGTTCTTTTAATGTTTGGCAAAGTGCTTTCGGCGTTTGGCAAAGTGCTTTCAGTGTTTGGCAAAGTGCTTTCAACATTCGGCAAAGTGCTTTCAGCGTTCAGCAAAGTGCTTTCGGTGACCAGTACAAAGTCCTTGTGATTGTCACCACAGTCCTGAAAATGGTAATTGGGAGACGTAAATGACCTGACCCTGAATTCCCAGCGCCCACGCTTATCGCTGGCTTCTAACGAGCTACCCTTGGGTCGTGAGAATCGGTGTAAACAATGGTCGGTGTCCAGTTGTGGTGCGAGGCACAATTTTAGGACCCAAATGAGACAGTATGGGAGCTGAATTGAATGGCCACATTGTGGAGCTCCAACCACAGGATTCCCAGTACAATGGAGTAGTGAGCAAGCTTTGTGACAAACATCGGCTAGAACTCTTGGTGTTTGAGTATTGAGAGGTGGGTGTTGGCGACATGGATAATGTCCTCAGAGGATATCAGGTGGCGTTTGATGGCGTTGAAACTTCTGGAATACTGGAGGGGTATGAGTGCGAGTTGGTGATGGCAGGCGAAATCTTCGTCTACGAAAGTGATTCCCATAGCTCTGCAGTCGATAAGGGCATGGATGGCAACATTCCTATTGCCAATATAGATATTGAATAGCACAACAAGATGCTTTCCTTTCATTACTCCCTCGCTAACTGACAAACTAGACAAAAAAAACCCAGACAATGATTTCTTTTCAGTATGACCAACAAGAGTACCATCATGCAGCTGTTGGTCGAGGTATTTCCCGACTGGCCTTGACCACCAGTTCCACCGTCACCCCTATTTCCTCCTCTACCACTGCCACCAAAAGGGTTCGCAAGCTTGTTTGGGTTCACAAATGTGTCTGCATTTGGGTTTACAAACGTGTTTGTGTTCAGGTTCTCCTCCATGTGAGTGGAAGTGGCATGGAAAGGATTCTTAGTTTTGTAGGGGCAGTGGCGAGCCATGTGCCCCACACCACCACAGAAAAGGCAGCACCCCTTACACAGCCTTGCAGCCCTTTCTTCCTCTGAGACTTTTCCCCTGCCTCCAGTTGCGCTGAGGTCGATAGCATGAGGGTGCCAGGTCTGGCTGGCACCATTCGGCAGGGGGTTGGGAGTAGTGGTGGTCGCGGAAGCACATGGGTGTATATGACCTTGGGAATTGCGCAGGTGGTAGGATCGAGCCTTGCTGAGGTGGATAGCACGCGACTCTGTATCCGTTTCCTGACCCAGTGCCACCAGCTCATCAAAGGTCAGCTTCTTGGTTCTTCCCAACAAATATCGACATAGGTCATGGTACATTCCCTCGTGCTAGGTATCTAGCTTTGCATCTACGTTCCAGTTGAGATTGGAGACAAGAATCTGTAATTCAGCAAAATATGGGTTGAAGTCCTTCTTTCCTTGCTTGAGGTTGGCAAGTTTCAAATGGGCAGTGGCGATAGGGTAGGGGTCGCCGAAGGCATTCTGGTGGATGCGGATGATTTCTTCTGCGTCCTTCAACTCGATGGTTTCTCCCTTAATAAAAGTGAGAACTTGAGCCTATACTTAACCCTTCAGCCTGTTGAAGGTGTATGCTATTCAAATAGTGGGGGTTGGGAAGCAAGTTGGATCACTGAAGAGTTTAAGGTAGAGCTGGGCAATGAACCCCTCAAGGGTGTTCTGGTTGCCTTTATAAACAGTAGGATTGGAGATCTTATCTCCCTGACTGTGGTTGGGCATATCAGCAGAAGCAAGTTGATCTGCAATGCGTCGGGACGAAGCCAATTGTCCATCCTGGTCGTCGACACGTGAGGCTAGGTATGCAGCTGGCGTATTCAGGATTTCCTGGACTAGTTGCTTGAGATCGGCAAAAGCCAAGGGCAGGGTGGCATTTTTTGCGAACACACTGCCATTCGAAATGAAATGTAACTTCTTATGGATGTTGGCAGAGATCTGGAGGCAGATAGTCTGTGCTGGTTGTGGTATCTCAGGGGACATTTCTTCTGCCATGACGAGGGGTTCTGGATGCAGTTCGAGAGTGCTAGGAGTGATTCGGAGATTCTGCTGCTAGAAGAGTTGGTGGTGATGCAACCAAGTGTAACGACAATGCTGGCTGGACTTCTAGTAGCAGGACAGAAATGGCAGTGAACGGGCAGCATGCAGTGGTAGGACTGAGACGGCAGGCAGTGGGCAGCTGAGGACAAGACAGGGACAGTGTGCAGTGAGCGAATGGTATGCAGCAAGAGGGAAGGGTGGTGGGAAAGAAAGTGTGGTTCTAATATTAGGAAAATCAGAAAACAAGTTGTTGCATGAGGAAGGAAAAGAAAGGGAAGAAGTGGATGATGACTCCTTAAAAGGATATCCATTGCCAGTGTAACGGCGGCGGTTCTCCAAGGTACTTGAGAGTGTTGGAATATAGAGATCGATAGAAACGAAGATAGTGAACTGATTTTGATTTATACAACGTCGAAGGAAAAACATTCTCTCTATATACAACACGCCTGAGGGACTCGCCAAGGGGAGAGGACGGAAGACTGTCTCCCAAGCTGGTGCTTAGAGACTAAGGCTGCTGTCATCTCCGGACATGTTGCCTCTGGTCCGTCATCTCCGGGCGTCCATTATTCTGACAGAGAGAGTTCTGGAGACGCACGCGAGAGCGGGGGGGAAACGGGAACGGGAACGGGAATGGAATGGGAACGGGAACGGGAACGGGAAGGGAACGGGAACGGGAATGGGAATGGGAACGGGAACAGGAGATAGAGACGGACAGCATCAGACGGACGTGTCAGATAAGAACGAACAACGCCAGACGGACGTGTCGGACAGGGAGACGGACAGTGTCGGACGGACGTGTCGGACAGAGAGATGGACAGCATCGGACGGACGTGTCAGACAGAGAGACGGACACCGTCAGACAGACGTGTCGGACAAGAACGGACAACGTCAGATGGACGTGTCGGACAGGGACGGGCAGTGCTAGACGAGCGTCGCCGATATGGAGGTATGGTGGAAACGAAGAAAACGGAGGAAATGGAGACGAGGTTGATATTCCGAATAGAATACAAGAGGTTGCATGAAGAGAAGAAGAAGACAAAACATGGGAGACAGCCCTCCTTATATACACAGTTCTCGCAACTCCCATACGTCCTCCTACTCATACCTGTGCAACTCATATAAGTACTCATACTCATATGTGCTCATAACCATGCAACTCATACAACCTTCTCTTATGCAACCGGGGCCCGTAACCGACACCCTTTCCAAGATCGAGACATCCGGAGCGAGGTGATGACACTCTTTCTAAGATCGAGACATCTGTAGCGAGGTGACGACACTCTTTCCAAGATCGAGACATCCGGAGCGAGGTGCCGGCATCAACAACCAAATCAAACAACCAAATCCAAATCGAGCGCCGGGACCTGCGCCGTGACAGTATCCCCCTCCTATTGCTGAGCTCCCGCGAAGCTTTATTCGAGAGGGCCTGGCTTGTGGGTGTATTGTTCGTGGAATCGAGTAACCGCTTCTAGCTCATTGATGTTTCCCGCTGGCTCCCAATTCGGGTGATCAAATCCAGTCCATTTAACAAGGTACTGTAGTCGTCTTAGATACATTCGAGAATCAAGAATGGAATGCACAAACCATTCTTGCTCACCGTCGATTTCCACCGCAAACGGCGGTGGTTGTTGTTGTCCCGGAAGCGGATCCTGTGCTGCCGGCTCAAGTAAGGACAAATGAAAAACGGGATGTACCTGCATCGAGCTGTGAAGTTCCAACTGGAAGGCGTGAGAGGAAATCTTGCGTGCAATCTTGAAGGGGCCGTGCCGTAGATGATCCAACTTTGCTGATGGTCGTTGAGTCTTCCAATTTCGAGTGTCGAGCCACACAAGATCCCCCACCTGATAGTCCGGAACGTGGGGGCGATGGGTGTCTGCGGTTTCCTGGTAGCGGAGTTGGGCGTGATGCATTTCCGTCCTCAGGTGGTCATGAATTTCGGACAATGCTTTCGCCGCAGAACACGCTTGTTGATCTTCTGCTTGGTTGGGTAGGGAGGCCGAAAGGTAGAATTGCTAGTGAGGGTCGTAGCCGAGGTTCGCAAAGAACGGAGATACAGCCATCGTTTCCGAGGTATGGTTGTTCGATGTGAATTCCGCGATCGGCAACCAGTTAGCCCAATCATCTTGCAGGTAGTTCACGTATGACCGCAAGTATTGTTCCATTACGGCGTTCATTCCTTCGGTCTGACCATCGGTCTGTGGATGGAAAGCAGTAGACAGCCGCGGTTCGATTTCCAGTCGTGCACAGAGACGATGTCAGAATGCAGAGGCAAATTGAGGCCCTCGGTCCGAAGTTATTGTTCGCGGAAGTCCATGTAATCGGAAGACGTGTTGGAGGAACAGGTCAGCCAGATCACGGGCATCGACGGTAGTGCTGCACGGGACAAGATGCCGCTGTTTTGTGAGCCGATCCACTACCACCCAGATAGCATCATGATCCTTTAATCGCGGTAGGCCCGTGACAAAGTCCATCGAAATGTTCTGCCATGGCTGCTGGGGAATGGCCAATGGGTGGAGGACTCCAAAGGGTGCGTGTCGACTGGTTTTCGATCGCCGGCAAGTGTGACAGTTCCTTACAAACCTTTCCACATCTTGCCACATTTTCGGCCAGTGGTAGTTCCTTGAGAGCGATTCGAGTGTTTTCGATCGTCCGGGGTGGTCCGCTACTGGTACTTCGTGATGCGTTTGGATCAGGTATAATCTCAGAGGGCCGTAGGCAGGGACATAAAAGTTTCCTCGATACAGTAATCTGCCCGTTGGGCTCTGGGAGCACTCCGCTAGAGTAATATCCTTACAATAGCAGACCTTCTTCTCTAGCATAGCCAGTACCTTCATGGGAAACGGATCCCAGTTGTAGGCTTCAGAGAATAGTTCGGTGATCATGGCGTTGACGAGTCCGAGTCCGAGTCCGGCGCCGCATTCCTCCAGTCCTTCGAGTCCGGTGCGGCGTTCCTCGAGTCGGAGTCTGGCGCCGTGTTCCTCGAGTCTGAGTCCGGTGCCGCGTTACTCAAGTCTGAGTCCGGTGCCGCGTTCCTCGAGTCTGAGTCTGAGTTCAAGTCTGGCTTCGAGTCTTAGGATTTGGTGTGGTTTTATGACGGCATGGAAGTTTTCGGTGAGTCGTTTATCCCCCTCCTTAGGAAGATCTCCGGATCTTCGAGTCAAGGAGTCCGGTTTGGCTTCCGCTTTCCCTGGTCGGTAGATGATTTTGAAGTTGAATTGGGAGAGAAACTGCGCCATCTCGCTTGCCGGTGGTTGAGCAGTTTGGTCATCGTGAAATATTCCAAGTTCTTGTGATCTGTTAAGAACGATATTGGGTTTTCCACCGATTGCAACTCTGCGCGCCACTCCTCAAATGCCCGGACAATTGCCATCAGTTCCTTGTCATAAATTTCATAGTTGCACTCAGCGGGGGAATGTTTCTTTGAAAAGAAGGCCACAGGGTGTAGGGTTCCCTCGTCGTCATATTGCGACAAGACTGCGGCGGAGACAAAGTCAGAGGCATCAGTTTCCACCACAATGTTGCGGTGGTGATCAAACCGACGCAGAATGAGTGCCGTTGTAAAGGAGGTTTTCAGTCCGTCAAACGATTCCTGTTGCTTTGTCTCCCACTTGAATGGCTGGCCTTTCCTTGTCAGCCATGTCAGTGGCTCAACTACCTTTGAGTATCCTTTGACGAATCGGCGGTAGAAATTTGCGAATCCCAACAACGCTCGCACATCTCGTAGATTTTTGGGAGGGGGCCACGCCTTCACTGTTTCAACCTTGGACGGATCCATCTTGATACCATCCGCACCAATGATTAGTCCCAGATACTTAACTTCCGTTTTGTGGAATTCGCATTTTTCCGGTTTGAGGTGGAGGCCGGCATCGGTCAGTCTTTCCAATACTCGGTGGACATGCCGAGTATGTTCTTCCATCGTATCCGAATAAATCAATACATCATCGAGGTAGGCTGATGTAAAGTGATCGAGGAAAAGAGCCAAGGTTTCGTTGATGAATCGTTGGAAATCTGCTGGCGCATTGGTTAGGCCAAACGGCATTACCAATGATTCGAATAGGCCGGAACGGATTCAGAAGGCGGTTTTCCATTCTTCTCCTTCTGCCATTCGAATGAGATTGTATGCTCCACGAAAATCCAATTTCGTGAAAAACCAAGCCTTCGATATTCGCATCAGTGTTTCCCGAATCAGCGGAAGGGGGTAACGATTTTTGATGGTTCCTTCGTTGATGCCTCGGTAATCCACCACCAATCGCAACGATCTGTCACCCTTTTTGACAAACAGGATCGGGGCTCGGGCCAGGGGTGAAGAGGCCCGGATGAATCCCTTATCCAAATTTTCCTCGATCCATTTCTTGCAGGCTTCCAACTTGTGACAGGCAAGGGAATATAGCGGTCCAAAGGGCGGTTCGAATCCCTCTTTCAAGGGAATGCGGCGGTCATGCTGAGCAAATTCTCCTCCATCCTGACTACTGAGAACTTGGCAACAGCCACATACATATTAGAATATCTGAGACATACAGCCAATCTCACTATTTCGTACAATGCTTCACACTCCGAAGTAACCATACCCATTGGCTATACAGACTCTGACTTCACTGCAGATCCTGATGACCAAAAATTGATATCTGGCTACATGTTTACACTTGCTAGAGGTGCTGTTACCTGGTGTACTTGTAAGAAGGCCCATATTGCTTTTTTAATAGTGGAAGCCAAATACAAAGATGCCTCCGACACTGTGAATAAAGCTATATGGATCCGATACTTATGCACTTGCATATTGTTTGACAAGATCCTTACCAAGTATACTGAGCAATACCCCAACTACCTATGCTCAGACAACGACTCTAAGGCTACTGAGCCCCAGCAAATCTTTGTTGACAATTAAGGTGCAATTCAGCTTGCAAAGAACCCAAAGTTACATGAGCCCACCAAGGAGATAGGCATCTGCTTCCACTTCGCCTGTGATATCTGCAAATAGACCACCATCAAGACCATATACCTAACAACCTCCAACATGCTCACCAACATCATGATGAAGAACCTCCCTTAAGACACTCACTGGAAGCAGGTTCACAGGCTTGGACCTGTAAGCAGGGACTCAGAGGAAGTTACCAACTGACCATGTGTTAAGCGGTTGAAATAGAGTTCCTTTATCTTCCTGTTTTTTCTCAAGAGGATGCACTCTTTCTCCTATGCAGCAGGAAAAAAATTCTGCGTCCGGATGCAGGGGCTGCGTCCAGACGCTATATACGCGTCTGAAACGTCTAGACGCTCGGGACGCAACCTGGCAAGAAAGTCTGCGCCCGGACGATGCGTACCACGGCATCTGCCTTCCGGACGAAGAGTGTCAGGGCATTTGCCTACTGGACGTAGAGTGTCAAGGCAAATTTCTTCCAGACACAGCATGTCGAGGCAAAGGTCCTACGGACAATGCACGCCACAGCATCTGCCTTCTGGACGCAGCGCATGTGTTCTGGACACAGGGTGTCAAGGCAAATCTCGTCTAGACGAAGCGCGCAACAGCATCTGCCTTCCGGACGAGGAGTGTCAGGGCATTTGCTTACTAGATGCAGAGTATCAACACAAATTTCTTCTGGACGCAGAGTGTCAAGGCAAATGTCGTCCGGACGATGCGAGCCAGGGCATCTGCCTTCTGGACGAGGAGTGTCAGGGCATTTACCTACTAGACGTACAGTGTCAAGGCAAATTTCTTCTGGTCGCAGAGTGTCAACGCAAATGTCATCTGGACAATGTGTGCCATGGCATCTGCTTACCAGACGAGGAGTGTAAGGGCAATTCCCTTCTGGACGCCGACTGTCAAGGCAAATTTCTTACGGATGCAGAGTGTCAAGGCAAATGTCATCCGGACGACGTGTGCCACGGCATCTTCCTTCCAGACGAGAAATGTCAGGGCATTTGCCTATAAGATGCAGAGTGACAATGCAAATTTCTTCCGGACACAGAGCATCAAGGAAAATGTCATCCGGACGATGCCAGCCACGGCATCTGCCTTCCAGACGAGGAGTGTCAGGGCATTTGCCTACTGGATGCACAGTGTCAAGGCAAATTTCTTCCGGACGCAGGCTGTCAAGGCAACGGTCCTACGGATGATGCATGCCACGGCATCTGCCTTCTGGATGCAGCGCGTGTCATACAGGCGCAGAGTGTCAAGGCAAATGGGATCCAGACGAGGCTTATGATGGCGCACCACACATAGGTAATAGAGCGGTTACGGTGGTAGCATACGCGACTGTCAGTGCACGGTACATTGCAGCGAAGACTATTAAACACACATTTGGTTCCAGGCATTGTGACTCAAACAAGTTCTATTCATTACATTCAATGTACATCTATATACCACGTCACATAGATGGCATCGCTCTGTGTGACAGTAACAAAGGCAGTTTCCCGGATGAGACACGACGCAATAAGAATGACATCAATTAAGTGGATACCAATGAGGATGCCGGCCGCAAGGACAATAACGAGTAAGACGCGATGAGTACAATATTGATGAGGCTGGCGGTGAGGATACTGGCGGTGTGGATCATAGTAAGTAAGACGCGGCGAGAAGATCGACGAGCTTCATGAATTTTGAGCTCAGCACTCAGAGAGACAGACAGCGGGAAGTTGTACAATACGACGCGACGAGTACAATGTCGATGAGGATGCCGGCGGCATGGATGATAGCAAGTAAGATGTGACAAGTACGATGTTGATGAGGATGCGGGCAGTGTGGATGATAGCAAGTAAGATGCAGCGAGAAGATTTACGAGCTTCGTGAATTTTTAGCGCAGCTCTCAGAGGGACAGACAGTGGGAAGTTGTACAATGCGACGCGACGAGTATGATGTCAATGAGGATGGCGGTGAGGATGCTGGCGGCATGGATGATAGCAAGTAAGATGCAACGAGTACGATGTCGATGAGGATGCCGGCGGCATGGATGATAGCAAGTAAAACGCGACAAGTACGATGTCGATGAGGATGCCGGCTGCGTGGATGATAGCAAGTAAGACGCGCCGAGAAGATCGACGAGCTTCGTGAATTGTTAGCGCAGCTCTCAGAAGGACAGACAGTGGGAAGTTGTACAATACGACGCTATGAGTATGATGTCAATAAGGATGGTGGTGCGGATGCCAGCGGCGTGGATGGTAGCAAGTATGATATGACGAGTACGATGTCGATGAGGATGCCGGCGGCATGGATGAGAGCAAGTAAGATGCGGCGAGAAGATCAAAGTGCTTTGTGAATTGTTAGCACAGCTCTCAGAGGGACAGACAGTGGGAAGTTGTACAATACGACACGACGAGTATGATGTCAATGAGGATGGCGGTGAGGCTGCCGGCGGCGTGTGTAATTGGCGTGGCTCTCTGACTCCAGGTAGCGAACCGGGACTTATGGACCAGGGCATGGGGATGTGGACAGATAAGGACAAGACGTGGGGAAACGGGCAAGGCAAGGACATGGCATTGAGGCGGAACAATTGCTAGTAGTCACGGCCGACAATGGCTGACAATAACAAGTTGTTGCGTGAAGAAGAAACATGCAAGACAGACAACAGCGCACTCTTATATACAATGAGCGCGATCCTCCACATCCAGATCCTTCTCCACGCCGCACAACCAGAACCAGCAGAACCTTTCCTCGCCGTGCACCTAGAACCTTTCCTCGCCGCGCAACCAGAACCTTTCCGTGCAACCAGAACCTTCCCTCGCCGCGCAACCAGAACCTTTCCTCGCCGCACACCTAGAACCTTTCCTCGCCACGCAACCCAGAACGTTCCAGACTTTAGTCGTTCGGGATAGGTGGTGACGGCAGTGGCGTGCCGTTACAGTATCCCCTCTCTAGGACTCGAGTTCCTACGAGAGCGATCTGGTTGGGCGTTTCTGGGTAGCGTTCATGGTAGGCACCCACTGCATGCACCTCCGTCAAGTTTTCTTCCGGTTCCCATGTCGGCACATCGAATCCTTTCCATTTGACTAGGTACTGAAGTCGTCCTCCTCTCATTCGTTTGCTATCCAGTATCTCATCGATCTCCGATCCCTCTTCTCCTTCGACTATAATGGGAAGTGGTGGCGGTATGACTTCTCCTGGCAGTGGATCTTCTGCAGCGGCTTGCAGTAAAGAGACTGGAAATGTGCGATGTTTCCGAATTGTGGCAGGTATATCGAGCTCGTATGCATGGGTGCCAATGGTTCGAAGGATACGGTAGGGTCCATGGTGCTTATTCTCTAGCTTCCGGCTTGGCCGTTCAGTACGCCAGTTCCGTCCATCCACCCAGACCATGTCACCAGGCTGGAAGGCGGGAGCAGGTACACGGTGGCAGTCTGCATTCTCTTGCTGTCGGGCCTGTGCATATCGTATCTCTGTTCGTGCCAAATCATGAAGGTGTTGTATTCGCTCAACTGCGGTTTGCGCCTGTTGCTCTTCTGGGTTATCCGTACAGGTATCCAGTTCAAAGTCACAGCGGGGGTGATATCCAAGATTCGCAAAGAAGGGAGACACAGTGGTGGTTTCCGATACCTGATTATTACCTGCAAATTCTGCAAGGAATAAATAGTCCACCCAGTCGTCCTGTAAATATGAGACATAGGCGCGTAGGTGTTGCTCCACAACAGCATTAATTCTCTCTGTCTGGCTGTCCGTTTGCGGGTGGAATGCTGTCGACAGACGAGGTTCGATTTTGAGGGAGTGGCAGAGGTGTTTCCAGAAATGTGATGCGAAATGGGGCCCACGGTCCGATACAATTGTTTTCGGCAATCCATGGCTGCAAAAAACCCTGTCACAGAATAGCTGTGCTAATTCCTCAGCTGTGATCGTAGTCTTGCATGGGATCAGGTGCCTTTGTTTGGTAAATCGATCTACCACCACACAAATGGCATTGAATCGCTTGGATGGCGGTAGTCCGGTGACAAAATCGACAGAGATATGTTGCCTGGGCCAGTCTGGTACTGACAAAGGACGTAACACTCCATAAGGGGCATGGTGAATGGCCTTCGTCCGGTGGCAAATATTGCAATTGCGAACAAACCGGTCCACATCCTTCCTTATCATGGGCCAATAATATTGCCCTGAAAGAAGTTCAAAGGTTTTTGTTCGACCTGGGTGTCCAATTGCTGGTGGGTCGTGGTGAATCTGTAATAGTCATAGTCGAAGTGGCATGTGATCGGGCACATAGATACAATTGCGGTAGACCAGTCTGCCATTCTTCTCCTTGCAATCGGCCAGTGATATTTCCTTGCAGTGCTGTATGTCGTCTTGAAGCAATCCGAGAATCCGCTCTGGAAACGAATCCACTTCGTAGGCTTCCTCAAGTAGGGTCGAAATCTGTCCAGTGTTGTCTAGGTTCTCCACGTCTTCGATGGCATTTTCTGGATCTCCGATTGCATCGTCTGGGCCTTCGACTGCATTATCCGGGTCTTTGTTCATGTTGTCCGACAGTATCTGGAGTAAACCGTTTGCCGAATTGGATGAAGTCGTCACACTTGACAGATTCCAAGGTTTCAAGACCGCCTGCTGATTGGCAACCAGTCTTTCATCCCCTTCCATAGGGAGGTCTCCTGACCTCCTAGTCAATGCGTCTGGTTTTCCTCCGGATTTTCCTGGCCGGAAAACAATCTTGAAATCAACTCGTGACAGGAATTCGGACCATCTGGCCTGCCAACGATTCAACATCTTGGTGGACATGAAATATTCGAGGTTTTTGTGGTCGGTTAGTACTCGGATGGGGTGGCTTGAACCTTCCAGATGTGGCCTCCATGCCTCGAAGGCACGTACTATCGCCAGGAGCTTCTTATCGTATATTTCGTAGTTGCATTCAGCAGGGCTATGTTTATTGGAATAGAAAGCGACTGGATGCAGGATACCGTCATCATCGTGCTGCGAGAGAATGCCTGCTGAGACATAATCGGAGGCATCCGTTTCGACGATTATTTCTCGCTCATAATCTAAGTGACGTAGGATTGGGGCCATTGTGAACACATTTTTTAACTGATCGAAAGCTGCTTGCTGGCCTGAGCCCCACAGGAATGGGATATACTTGCCGCCCTCCTTCTTGGTCAAACTGGTCAATGGCGTCACTACCTTGGAGTAATCCTTGATAAATCGTCTGTAAAAATTGGCAAAACCGAGAAAACATTGGATATCTGTGACGTTTTTTGGTGTTTGCCATTCAAGGATGCAGGAGATCTTCATGGGGTCCATCCGGATTCCATCAGTACCAATGATGAAGCCCAGATATTTTACTTCCTGTTTGTGAAATTGACACTTTTCTGGCTTCAAGTGCAATCCTGCATCCGACAAGGCTTTCAACACCTTGTACACTTGTTCCTTGTGTTCCTTCAAGGTGTTGCTGTAGATCATGATGTCGTCGATATATGCGGTACAGAAATCATCCAGATAGGCTCGGAGTACGTCATTTATCAGAGCTTGAAAATTGGCCGGTGCGTTTGTCAATCCGAATGGCGTTACCAAGGACTCGTACAATCCATATCGAGTCCGGAATGCTGTTTTCCATTCTTCTGCTTGTGCGATTCGTACTAAATTGTAGGCCCCTCGTATATCAAGACAGGTGAAGTACTTAGCTTTGGAGAGTCGTATCAGCGTTTCCTGTATTAGTGGAAGCGGATATCGATTCTTGATGGTTCCTTCGTTGAGACCCTGATAGTCCACACACAGTCAGATGGTGCCATCATTCTTTTTGACAAAAAGAATTGGCGAGGCAGCGGGTGAGGATGATGCACAGATGAATCCCTTGCTCAAAGTGTCTTCCAACCATTCTTTCAGTGTTTCCAGTTCGGTTTTGGACAAGGAATAAAGGGGCCCAAAGGGGGGTGTAAATCCTTCACGGAGTGGAATCTTGTGGTCGTAACTCCGATGTGGTGGCAGTTTCTTGGCTAGCGCTTCCGAGAAAAGAGGGAGAAACTCGTGGTATTCTTTTGGTATATAATCCTCGAGAACAAGTTTCTTTTTTGTTTTTTCTTCCGTGCCGAGTGCAGTGTTGATTTCATGCAAGGAAATGGAAAAAATGGTGAGTTTCTGTTTGTATGCCACTCTTCGGAATGACCTGCCATTGAGTGCAGCAATCTGAATATTTTTCAGAAAAGTTTTCGGTATATCCTGAAAATTGTCAACTTGGATCTCATGTGGATTTGGGTGAGACGTAAATGTCCGGGCCCCAATATCGCCGGCCCCCACGCTTACCGCTGGCTCACACTTCTGAGCTACTTTTGACGTGAGGTTCAAGGTACTGTTGCTGCTGTTCATATCTGACTTCTTGGGCAAGCAATGGGTGGAGCAATACTGTGATCCAAACGTCACAGTACAGGAGCGGAATCGAATGATGATATCGTAGAGGTTCATCCAAGGAATACCGAGGACAATTGGGTAGTGACCAAGTTTTGTCACAAACATGGGTAGTTGTTCTTGGTGTTCATTGATTGAGAGGGTAATAGTGGTGGTGTGGGTGATATCGCCTGATGAAATCGGTCGACCATCAATGACTTCAAGGGATCTGGGATTCTGGAGGGGTATAAGGGTGAGTTGGTGATGGCGAGCAAAGTCTTTATCGATGAATGCAATTTCTGTTGCTCCACTGTCAATTAGAGCGTGAGTAGCAATGGTCTGGCCATTAACAGAGAGAATACATGACACAACCATGTGTTCTCCTTCCATTGCTATCTCCGACACGGACAAACTTGACAACTTGAAAACATTTGAAAGTACAGGAAACGAAAAAAACTTGCTTGGTCTCTGACCAGCAGCAATGCCATCCTGTGGCTGCTGGTCTAGGCATTTCCCGCCTGGTTCCCCATATGAGGCTGAAGTCCACCCGTGCCCGCAGTGGCAGCCTGGGTGGCAGCAGGATGAATAGGCTTATTCGGACACTGCGCAACCATGTGGCCCGGTTCACCACAGTAGTAGCAACGCTTCTCACGCTGACGAGCTGCTCTCTCTTGTGCCGAAACCCGTTGGGTCCCGCTTAGGTCCATTGGCTCTGGAGCAGCCGCAGGTTGCATTGGTGTAGCGGGCTGGATAGAAGGTGGGTTTCGCAGCTGATGGGCACGTGGTTGCTGGTAACCCTGCTTCCCTTCGGTCATCTGCAGGGCACGCATCTCCGAGTCCAGCTCCTGACAGAGAGCTACCAACTGGTCATAGGTAAGGTCCCTTGACTTTCCTATCGGTTGGCGGCGCAATTCGATGGAGAGGCCTTCCTTCAGTGCATCAGTCTTTGCACACTCATTCCAATCCAATTTGGAAACAAGGGTTTGAAATTCAGCAAAGTAGTTTGTGAATTCCTTCTTGCCTTGCTTCAACTGGTGGAGCTTGGATCTTGCAGTCGCCAGGGGATCCG
>Ga0307516_10000738_pt1 | contig 44479 bp, 33 predicted proteins | sample 19_EM_MG_FD_203310 | JGI IMG/M metagenome (GOLD analysis project Ga0307516, IMG submission 203310) | Populus trichocarpa ectomycorrhiza microbial communities from riparian zone in the Pacific Northwest, United States - 19_EM | ecosystem: Host-associated > Plants > Roots > Unclassified | place... | reverse complement strand
CCATCACTCCTAGGGCCGCGGCAGTCATCAAGACAGAATGGTTGATCTTGAACATGAGTCTTGTCTCCTCAAAACGTACGCTGTAGAGACAGCGCGATGAAGTCGCGATCTACGTAGAAGTTGGCCGGGTTGTGAGCTTTGCCGAACTCCAAGTACTTGGTGTACGTCAAACCCGCTCTCCACACGGTCCTGAACGCCACGTTCGCGCCGGTCGTGATGTCGCCGCCCCGCACCGCGCCGCCGTTGAAGAGTTGGACGACGGATGAGTTGCCCCAAAAATTGTAGCCAACGCCGATGGGTACGATGACGTCCGCGCCGGGAAGAACTTGGAACCAGGTGGGGTTGAAGATAAAGCGTAGACCCATGGCGCTCTTCGTCGTCGTGGGATCCAAGGACGCAGGATTGCGGGTGATGGACAACCGCGAGTTGTAGGCGAGCTCACCGGCGAATTCGCCTCCCTGCCAAAGAAACGACGAATGCAAGGCGTAGAGCACGGATACTTGCGCGTGGAGCGAGTCGCCGATCGCCCCCGACGGACTGCTGGATGTCGCGATCGTGGGCGTTATGGATGGCCCGCTGACCAGCGGGGTGTTGGTGCGTACCGACACTTCAGCAGCGACGTTCGCCGGGCCCGCACTGGTGCTGACGCTGAAGCCGTAAATGTGCGCGGCATGCGGATAGACCAAGTAGTAGTTGCCCAGGCGCCCTAGCGCGAAGTTTGGATTCACCAAGACTCCGACCTGTGGGAGCTTGTCGTCGTAGGTCAGGGCGTACACTCCGAAATCGGCGCCTAGCTTGTCGGACGAATAGCGCAGCGCCACTCCCCACTGGCCCGTGTTTCTCGGTTTCTCATCGGGGTCGCGGTACAGCGACAGCGGTCCCGCGAGGATTCTTTCGCCTCCGGCGTCCGCGAAGTCGAGAAAACTGAAGTAGCTGCCGACTCCCGGTAGCCGCGTTTTGCGATACTCGAACTGCGTATAGGCCGCAATTGAAACATCGTGCGGCATCTGCAGCTGCGTTGAGAGTTGGGCGACCGGCAAGAAGAGTTCTTTTGCCAACGTATTGGGAACGCTCAGAAGCTTGATGATGTCCAGCGGCGCCTGACCGTACGCGATGCCATTGTTCGGAATCAGGAGACTCTCGCCCCACAGCAGCGTATGACGGCCAGCCCGCCACGTCAGCGTCGTTTCTCCAATGGACTCCTTGCCGTACACGAATGCATTGAGAAATTCCGCATAACGGCCGTTGATGTCTCTCGTGTCCGCCGGAAAATGCGTTTTGCCGACCGAAGCCGGATTGAAAGTCGCGGGCGAATGATTGTCATTCGAACCGTTGTAAACGCTGTCGTACCAGCCTGCGGCGCTTGCGCTCAGGCCATAGTCGCGAAAACTGACGTCAAATTCACTCAACAGGTCCAATCGGTTGGAAATCATGCCTCGCGCAAAATTCTGATCTCCGTCGTCTTGATTGGGACTGCTCAACAAATACTGGTCCCGTTGCTTCACTCGAAACGCGTCGCTGTACTTGATGGTATTGTCCCATCGGACGTGAACATCACTCCCAGTCGGAAATTCGAGGGCATGAGCCGTCACACACCACGAGGCCAAGGCGGCGAGAACGATGGCCTTTCGTCGGATCGACGATGAAGTTCGCGATAGGTCTTGGTCGTCTGTACTCGTCATTCATGCTCCCCTGATGTTTCTATGCTCTTCTTGTAGTTTTCCTGGCGCGCAGCACCATGCGCCGGGTCATATCGCCGCTGTCTACTCCGCCGTCGCCACCACCTTATGCAGGATCAGAAGATCCTGAATCGTCTGAGGGTCACGGCGTCCGAATCCGCATTCGGAGGCGACTCCGAAGTCTCGGATATACTGTTCGGCAATCCTCAGCCTGCGCATCGATCCCTCGAGCCCGTCGGTGAAGTGGATCAGTCCGAGAAAGATTCGCGTGCTGAGACCGGTGGCGAGCTTCTTTAGAGGTTCGAAGTACCCGCGGGACTGCTGTTCTCGGGGCACCGGCATATGAAGCCAATCGATCGAGCGTTTGATATCGGACGTGAGTGCGTTCGAAATTTCGACGCAAAGGGTTAAATCTGTGGGCTCTATCAGATGTTTGTGGCCCGGATCGCCGTAGCAAAGATGATATCCAAGCGACACCGCAGGCGGCACCGCGTCGCCAAGTGCGGAAAGGCGTTCCAGGAGGCGTGCGCGGGAACGATCAAAATACGCGCTCCCGGACCAGCCTTCCAAGAAGACGACTTCGTACGCAACATCCCATTGAACGGCGAGTTCGCGATGCGGCACCGCATCGAGGATTTCTTTGAGTTCTTCAAGAAGCCGGGTTTCATATGCCTTCTCTACGTGCTCTTGCGACGCGGCCTCGATAAATCCAGCGGTGACCGCGAGCGGCGTCGGCAACGCGACCTGGAATCGAGTCCCCGGTGCGATCAGGCCGTCGTTTTTGAGCGCGGCGAATTGGCGGTAGGAGTCAATTGCGTCGCGTGCGTAACGCAGCGTGCCGAAGACCACCGGCTGGGTGGTGTCGTGAACTTTGTAGACGGCCTGGATGATGCCTGGTGCGAGCTGGTATTCCTTGACCTTCGACAGATTGACGGCTTGTTCCATGGCCGTTCGCTGGAACTGGATCCAGAGCGACCGGTCCCCGGTCTCGCCGTCGGGAATCCGGGGCGCCAGCGAGCCGAACATGGAGCCGATCGCTCGGAACACATCGTAGGCCCCGGCCAGGGGAACGCTCCCTACAAAGTGAACCGGCCTCGCTTTTATGTGTGAGCTCAACGCGCCCCCTTTATACTCATGCCGTGCGCTCCGCAGTCATTACAGCCGGCGACTGGTGCGCACAGATGGCCTCGTTATTGGCTTCCTCCCCGTGACGCTCCTTTGTTAAAGCGAGCGGCCGGCATATCTGGTGGGGGAGTGTGTCTATGGCTCCGTGAAGCGGCCAGCCCCAGAATGTGATTCTCTCCATTCACAATTCGCATATTCCTTGCCGGACAGCGGCACTTAGCCGAGAGCTTCGGCGGCCGCCAAAGCAACGCTCGCGCTTCGCGGATGTAGCAGAAGCTCCCTGATATTCGTCTTCCGACTAGAGACTATGCAGTCTGACTGCTTGGCGATGACGTCCACCTTCCGGCATTCTCGGCATGAACGAGGAGCCTGGCTTTCAGGCCTTCTCGATAGTCGGCCGCGCGCAGTTCAGCCGCGTGGCGGGGCATCACAAAGACGGCATCAGTAACGAGGAGTAGTCATGAGTTCAAGTCCCATTATTGGGTTTCATCACATCACGATGAACGTAGGCGGCGCGCAAGAGGACTACGACTTTCACGTGAAGCTGTTGGGTCTTCGTATGGTGAAGAAGACGATCCTCTTTGATGGAGCGCGCCCGGTCTATCATTTGTACTATGGCAATGAGCGTGGCGAGGAGAGCACTCTTCTGACGACCTTTCCTTTTCGCCAGGATGGGCGAGTAGCGAAACCGGGCTCCGGACAGGTTCGATCAGTCAGTCTGTCCGTCCCAGAACCGTCCATGGATTATTGGGCGCACCGTCTCGGCCGTTTTGAAGTTCCTTTCAGCAAAATCGAGCGCTTGGGCACGAATCGCCTCGTGTTCAAGCATCCCGGTGGAATCGAATACGAATTGGTAGGAGTCCCGGAGGACACGCGCGCGCCTTACACGGGTTCCGATGTCCCCGCTGAATGCGCCGTTCGCGGCATCTACGGAACGAGAATTAGTGCGCGCGACGTCGCCGAAATGCATGAGTTCATGACGGACGCGATGGGTTTCAAAGTGGCCGGCAAGGAGGGTCGCGAGACCGCCTACACGATCCGCGACGGCGCGCCTGGCCGAATAGTCGAGATCGCACACGAGCCGGAGCTGCCCCAGGGCACCTGGCGGTTCGGAGCCGGGACCGTCCACCACATTGCCTTTCACGTCGATGACCAGGCCACGCAAGCAAGTTTCAAGGGGTATCTCGAAGGACTCGGCTATACCGACTGCTCCGATCCGAAGGATCGGGGATATATGATGTCGGTGTACTTCCGCACTCCGTCAGGAACGCTATTTGAAGCGGCTTACTTGTATGGGGGTGGATTCCTGAAAGACGAGCCGGTGGAGACCCTGGGCACCCAGATCTGTACGCCGCCATGGCTCCTAGATCGGCGCGATGAATTCCTATCAGCGCTCGAACCGATTGTGGATTGCGCGCCCGAGCTGCGAAATCCAAGCCAGTATCGGCAGAAGACCGTCACTCCCGCAGTCTAGCGACAGGATGTCATGACGAAAATCGAGACGTCCGTCGGCGCGAAGTCTCCACCGGTCGGCGATGGGACCGCGACGCGACCGGTGGTGGTGTTTTTGCATGGACGCGGATCGGATGAGAGATCGGCCGCGATGTTTGCCACGGTGTTTGAGGGTGCAACATTGCTGGCGCCGCGGGGAATGCTACCGGAAGGCGGCGGCTACGCGTGGTTTCGCAACCACAGCCCCGGTGTCGCGGATCCATCAAGCCTGCAGGATTGCGTAGATTTTCTCGTGAACTGGACCGACGTGCATGCGCCGCCGCCGGATCCCAATCTTTGGCTGTGTGGCTATAGCAACGGTGCCGCCGCGGCCGGTGCGCTGCTGCTCTCGAAGCCCGAGCTATATCGCGGGGCGATTCTAATCAGCGGCCCTATTGTGTCGGAGCGGCCTTGGCCGGTTGCGCGCCTACGCGACCTCTCGATCCTGATGATTTATGGGGAAGATGATTTGGTCATTCCACGTCATTTGTTGACCGCATCGGCGACGTATCTCACGGATGCGAGCGGCGCCCGTGCGTCAATTCTGACAGCGCCTGGCGGCCACGATATTTCACAGAGTTCGCTGATTGCAGCGCGAAAGTGGTTCGCCAAGGAAGTCGAATCGTCTCGGCATGCCGCTCTAGAGTCGCCGCCCTCTTGGGAGATCGCGCAATGTTGAATCTGTACTACAGTCCGCTGGCCTGCTCTTTGTCGTGCCATATAGCGCTTGAAGAAGCAGGCATCCCGTATGAGACGACGGAAATAAACACGAAGACTCAAGCAAACCTCGCCGTTAGCTATCGTGCCATTAATCCGCTGGGCAAAGTACCCGCCCTGGCAATCGAAGGTCGAGTGCTGACGGAGGCGGCCGCGATACTGTCGTTCATCGCCGATCAAGTACCCGACAAAGCTTTGCTGCCTGCCGCCGGCACGGCCGCTCGTGCCCAAGCCCATGAGTGGCTCAATTTTCTTTCGAGTACGGTACACATTGCGTTTCGGCCCGTCTTCAGGCCCGAACGGTTGGTCGAAGACCAAGGGTGCATCGAGGGGTTGCGTCGTGTCGGCATCAAGGCGGTTGCGGAAGCACTGAGGCAGGCCGATGCGAAGGTGGGTAAAGGGCCCTATGCGTTGGGCCACGCCTTCAGCCTGTGCGACGGTTACTTGCTGGTCTTCTATTTATGGAGCAAGCGCGATCCGTTCAATAGCGACAACATGCCCGACTTTCCGGCACTTCGCTCGAACGCTAAAAAGGTTCTCGCGCGCTCCACAGTACGAAGGGCCATGGCCGCGGAAGGTCTTCAAATTCCTTCGCTTTAACTCAAATTGCAGCAAGATCCAATGAGCAAGCTAGTTCTTTATCACTATCGCATGTCTCTGTGCTCCCAAAAGGTCAGACTCTGTCTGGCTGAACTGGGGTTGTCGTACGATCCGCGGTCGGTTGACATCGGTTTCGGAGTTGAGAATTTTGAACCCTGGTACATACGCCTCAATCCCGCAGGAGTCGTGCCAACCTTGTGCGACGGCGAGAGAATCGTGACCAATTCGGCACAGATACTTCGCTATCTTGCAATGCGCACGGGCGAAGGGCTGCCCGGCGACGCTCGTCAGCGGGCCGCCGCCGAGCACTGGCTCACAGTGGCGGATGCCATCCCGCTGCACGCGATCAGCTATGGCCGCGGGGCCATACCTCGGGGCGACGAACTACTGGAGAAGCGCTTACAGAGAATCGTGGAACTACGGAAAAGCAATCGTGACCTCGAGGAGGCCTACGATGCGTTATATGAACGTGTAAGTGGACTGCGCAACACCGCTATTCAGTACAAGGACTCGTGCAAGGCGGTCGAGGAACTGGACGCAAAACTCGACGATCTTGACGACGCCCTTTCGCAATCCATTTTTCTCGCCGGATCGAGCTATTCGATAGCGGATATGATCTGGACGGTTACATTGGCTCGCATCGATATGTTGGGGCTGCACGAGCAACTGGCTTCCCACAAGCGAGTCGCGTCCTATTACGACAGGGTGACAGAAAGACCGAGTTTTGCGGCCGCGTCGATCAAGCGGAACTGGACTGGAGGGATATAGGATTCGCTCTGTCGAGCCATGGGTAGCGCTCGGTTCCGCGGGTAATTGGAGAACGCGACGCTTTAGATACCGATGAGAAGATACGACTTGATTGTTATCCGGGGCAGATCCGGAGGGGTGCGCGCTGCAAAAGTGGCAGCAACTCAAGGAGCCAAAGTCCTGCTGGCTGAGGAGTCCCGTGCCGCGCTTAGGAAGTACCTAGGTATGAACACAGGCAGGGTGGATCTTCGCACGCATCGGCCTGGCGCTCACGTGGTCGGATAATAGCGCGTAAAGCTCAAGGCGCTTGCTGCGCGGATCGCGCGCCTTGAGCCGCATCGTAGTGCGCAAGAAAATCTTGAATTGCCGCGCGTACGCCGGCTTTATTGAACAGGAAAAACAATTCGTTCGCGCGCGGCGCGCGCCGAAAATAATCCTCCCCCGGGTTGCGGGGATAGTCCGGACGGTGCGCAATGGTTGCCGAACTACAGGTGATCTGCTCATCCGGAGAGAGTCGCAAATCATGCATGGACTCCAAGGCAAACAATTTCCGGATTTGCAGGGCGGGCGCGGTGGGATGTGAATAGATTTTCTGCACCTTGACGTGCCGCTCGCCGGGCGGCAGCGACACCACGGTGCCCGCGGGTCCATAGGGATATTGGTCGGCGTCGGTGTGATTGGTGTACAGCAGAAATAGGGGGTTACCCTGCCAGCGGTCGAGTGCTTGGCCCAAGGCCACGCTGGTGAATTCATGATCCGGATGCTTGTCAAGCCTTGGATCGGGCATCACGATGATCCCCGGGTTCACCTTGCGCAGCACCTCGACCAAATCCTCCACCAAATTTTGCCAGCTGTTGCTGCGCACGGTGCCCGATACCAGCTTGCTCAAGTTGGCGCGACGATAGCGCGCCACATCGGTATTGGCGCCATAGACTTCGGGAAACGTTTGCTTCGGTGCCAGATACATCTCATCCAAACGTCCATCGAAGTACCCGAGATTGGCGGTGCGTTCCGGAGGAATACCGCCCTGCCACGGAATCGTCACGCTGTCGACGGCACGCAAATAGCCTTTGAGGGCGTAATGCTCCGCCGGGTCGCTGACGCTGGCACGATAGTTCATGTCGCCGGCATTGCCGGCGGTCACCGTGACCACACTGGCTTGCCGATCGGCATACAGGCCAAACGCGGCGACTTCGGCGTCGTCGGGATGAGGTGCAATCACCAAGATGCGTTGTTGCAAGTCGAGATGATTGTCGAACAAACGCAGCGTGGCCGCTTCGGCCTCGAGCGTCACCGCATGCGTGCGGATGATTACTTCGGTACCACCGGCAAGTTGCTCACGCAAGCTGCTTAAGTTTAGCCAACGCACACCCACCGCATTGGTATCGAGATACTGTTGAATGCGGTACCCGCCGACTGACACTTCGACGTAAGGGTCTTGTTCCGCGCCCCAGCTGCGGACTGCAAGCAAAGCCGTGTCCCATTGGGAGACTGTGCGTGGCCAGGTGAAGCGTACGCCGTCGGCAATTCTCGACAGTCGAATGACATGGGCAGCACTGTCTGCCGCCGCAAACTCATAAGGGTCACTCTCAAAGCGTGCTGCGGTTGCGGCGCTTGCCGCCGGCGGCACATTGATTTGAGGTTCTGATGGCCCTGGAGTTCCGGATGGCGCTTGAGCGCCGCTGATCCGCGCCGTGACCGCCAATATCGCCATCACCAGCCCTGCACAGTTCCTAGGCATCGATGAGGCTCAACCGACGCTTTCCTTCGTGCCGCCCCTGGTGGCGTTGCGAATGAGCGGTCGCGCCCACACGCCGACACTCAGGACGACCCCGAAGGTGAGATACAGGAACAGCATGCCGACTCGCAGGCCGAAAAGATCCCCGAGCCAGCCGATGACGAAGGGCACGAGCGCACCCCCCATGATGCCCGAGCACAGGATCCCGGCGAAGGGGCCGTGGTGCTGCGGGACCGAGTTCAAGCCCAGCGACACCAGGGTGGGCCACATGATCGAGGCGAAGAACCCGATGCAGGGAAAGGCCACCCGGGATACCTCAGCCGGCCCGAACAGGGCCGCCGACAGCATGCACAGCGCTCCCACCGAAAAACCGATCAAGACCCGGCGGCTGTCGAAGAGCTTCAGCAAGACCATCCCCAGAAGACAGCCGGCCGTCATCAGTCCCCAGTAGTAGGCTACGGCGTCCGCGCCTCCCGTGTGCGGATCGACCTGGTGATAGCGCTCGAGAAACGGGGACATCCAATCGGCCGTGCCCTGCTCGCAGCCGACGTAGGCGATGATCGCGAGAAAGTACAGCCAGACGTAGGGATTGCGCAGCAGCTGCCGGTACATGGACAGCGTGCCCGCCGATTCTTCCTCGGTCCGCTCCACCTTCGGCAGGCGCAGCAGACTAACGATCAACACGCAAAGGCCGGCGACCACGGCGAATATCCAATAAATCGATGCCCACGGCAGGGTGGGCGTCGTCACGCTGCGCAGGATCGCGTACAGGCCCGTCAAATCGCGGTTCGCGGGATCGAGGTGCTTCACGAGATCGGAATAGACCAGAGGACTAACGAAGGAGGCGGCGCCGAAGATGAGCTGCGCGAACGCCGAGTTGAAGGCGAAGTGCTCTTCCCCTCCGGCCACCCGCAACAGGGGGTTGATCGCCACCTGCAGCACGGCCATCCCCGCTCCGATCACGAAGAGCGACGTCACGGCCATCGAATAACTGGGGTAGGCCGCGAAACTGGCCGCGCCGAGGGTCGCCGCGACGAAGGAGCCGACCATGAGTTTCTTTTCGCCCCAGCGCTGCACCGCAAAGCCCGCCGGAATCGACATCACGCCGTAGGCAATGAAGAACGCGAACGGCAGGACCGCGGCCATCGCGAGCGACACGTGGAAGCCGGCGATGATGTCCGGAATCAAGGGACCAAGAATATTCGTGAGAAAGGAGATCACGAAAAACACGAAGAGCACGACCGCCACCAGAAAGCGGCTTCTGGCTCCAGTTGGGGCGTGCACTGCGTGCACCGTGGATGTCATGGTCATTCGATAGCCTCGTTGTGTTCAGCGCGCCGCTACACGACTGGCACTTGGCTGATGTTGTTCTTCGGGTCCATCCAAAACGATTCGTTCACGAAGCGGGCGAAGATTTCGCGCGGCAGGATGGCCGTGCGCTCGATCGGCTCCACCTTTGGTCGCACCCGATGCAGGCCCGGAAGGCCGACCCGTGCGTCGAACTCGTCCGCGTTGTAGTCAATGTGGTCGAAGTCATGGTCGTACCACGGTTCGCCGATGAACTGGTACACCGCGCGCATGGCTGCCGATGGGTTGCGCGCCAGGCTTTCGTAGGTCAGCAGCAGCAAGTGCCCCGGGGCATATTGGCCATAGAACGCATCCTTGGTGGCCTGGAAGGAGAACCCCACCATGCCGCGCGGATCGGTCAGCGCCTCGACCCGCGAGTACACCGTGGTGTTGGTGTCGAAGCGGAACACCTTGCTGACGCCCACCGGTTGCCTGCGCACCAGCCGTTCCATGCTGTCCAATACCCAGGACAGCTGGCGAACGCACGCGATGACCTTCGCCTCCGGAAACAGGGTCTCCAGCAACTGCATCCGGCTGCACCACAGCCGGCTGGTGTCGAATACGACGCCGGCGTCCGCCTGTCCCGCGTAGAAGTTCTCGACCAGGCCGCGCAACATGGCAACTCGTTGCGCGTCGGAGACGTCGAAGGAAAAATCGTTCTTGCTGCTGGATTCGGCCATCACCACGCCCATGATGTCGGCCAGCGGGCTGGTCATGCCCGAACGGAAACGCGGATTCTGGTTGAGGATGGCGGCCAGGAGCGTGGTGCCTGAACGCGGCATCCCGGATATGAAGTGAAACTTCCGGGTCGACTTCGCGGCGGGTGGTGCGGCAGGCATAGGGGCCATCTCCAGTGATCGGGGATGTCATTGTAGCGTAGCGTTCGCGGCGGCCGTCCGGGTCTCGGCGGCCACCGGAACGCTCTGCGTTGGCACATTCCACCCGCTCACCTCCACGACCGGCACCTCTGCACCCGGCGTCGCGAGATGCGCCGTCAAGGTCAGCGATTCCCCGGGCCACAGCGTGACGTCGTTGTCGCTCCACAGGATCGGCAGCAGGGGTTCGCCGCCCGCGGCTCGCTTGATCGACACGTGCTGGAACAGCGCCACGGCGTGGGAGGATGGCGGCACCGTGAGCGTGACCGACGCGACGTCCTCGCCTCCTTCGTGCCGCAGCGTTGCCCGGACTTCAGCTGTCGCGGTCGGCAGCGACTGCAAGGGGGTGAAGTCCGCGTACTGCGTCAACGGCGTGAGGTACCAATTGGAATGCTCCCAGTCGAGTTCGTCGGGTTGGGTGGAGAGCCAGTAGACGTTGCGGCTGATCGACTTTCCGTCCGCGGAACCGAGTTCGAGCTCGATGAAGTAGGTGCGCGACAAGCCCGCCACCGCCGGAAGCATCGTGAGTTGCCGCGTAGCGTTTTCCTTGAGGTCAATGCCTTTGAGGTGCCGATCGAAGGCCACGCTGCCGTCCAGGTTGCGTACACGGATGTCGGCCCGCAATCCATGTTGAGGGACGAGCGTGTGATTGACCGCCAGGATCGCGCGCGAATCGTAGGAGTACTGGATGTGCACCGGCTCATTGGCGATCCTGGCGCCGAAGTAGGCGCCGGCCGGATTCAGGAAATAGTCGTATAGATGCCAGTGCAGCGAGGGCCAGGCGTTGTTGAGCATCCAGTAGATGACGCCGGTCGAGGGCTTGGCCGCATCCATGCGCGCATTGAACGCCTCGAACTGCGCCCGGACGTTGTCGTAGTTGTCGAGCTGGGCCTTGGCGACGTAGTCCTCGAGGCTCTTGGGCTGCCCGTAGCGCTTCGCGAGCGCGGTGTCGAACGGCTCGATCGTCGCGAAAACCGACCAGGCGGCCGACGCGTGATATTGTCTGGATTGCGGGTATTTCCACAGCGCCTCGAGCTCCTGCGCCGCGAGCATGCGGTTGAGGTCGTCCAGCAGCGGAATCGAGGCGCCCGCGCTGACCTCGGAGTCGAACCCGAATGCGCCGCCCAGCTTGTCCGCATACCAATACGCCGGCGGAATCCACGAGTAGGGTCCCTCCATTTTCATTCCGGACGGTCCGGTCTCAGGTGTTCCCTGGGGCACTGCCGCCGAGATGATCGGCAGCGGCCAGTCCTCGGCATGCAAGGTGTCGACATACATCTTGGAGAGCGCCGCCGGCGGCGCGTTGTCGCTGCCGATCATGAATCCGATCACCGACGGATGGTTTCGCAAGAGGCGCGCCTCGCTCGCCATCGAGGCGGCCGCCACCTTCTCGTCGGCAGCATCCCATGGCTCGCCGCCTGTCTTCGCCCATGATTCCCATTTGTCGCAGCACTCCCACCCTGCGAGGATCAGGATGCCGTCGCGATCGGCGAGGTCGTAGAAGCGGGCGTCCTCGAGCTTGCCCTCGCTGCGTATGGTGTTGAGCCCGAGGTTCACGACGTAGCTGAACTCGGCCTCCATGCGCTTGGGGTCGTCGCGCAGGAACATGTCGGGCGCCCAGCCCGCGCCGCGGATCAGGACTGGCTTGCCGTTGATGACGAACTGGAAATATCCCTGCGGGGTGAGGTGGGAACTGACGCTGCGGATGCCGAACGTCGCGCGGGTCCGGTCGGAGATCGCACCATCGACCGCGGCACTCATCTCCAAAGAGTAGAGCGGATGCGCACCCATGCCGACCGGCCACCAGACCTGCGGATGGTTTAGGCCAAGGCCGGGATCGCTCTTGGGGGAAAATGATACGGTCTGCGTCTCACCCGCTTCGAGGTGGATCGTTCGCTTGAACACAACGCCGGCCACGACGCCCGTGATCGTGGTCTCGTGTGCCGCCGCATCGAGGTTTCGCGCCTCCACTTTGACGGTCAGCGCCGCGCGCTGAAGATCCGGAAGCGACAGCGTCGAGGTCACCTGCGGGAAACGGATCTGCACCGGTCCCGTCCGCACGATATCCACGCCCCGCCACGGGCCCATGTTGTTGTCCGGCGGCGCGGGGTTCCAGTCGACCCAGCCGATCGACAGACTCGACCTCGAATCGGCCGGGTGCACGCGCAAGGCCAGCGTGTTGGTGCCCGCGTGCACCCACCGGGTCACGTCGAACTCATTCACCGGGTAGGCGCCGGCGACGTCTGCCGCCGGGGCGATGAGGTTGCCGTTCAACCACACATCGGCGCACGCGACCATGCCGTTGATTCGCAGCAGCGTCCGTGTGTCCCGCCCTCCATCGGCCACGGTGAACTCGGTGCGATACCACCAGGGAATCACGAACACGTGGCCGCTGGAATCCGGCTCCGAGGCCGCACGCAGGTTGTCGCCGTAGAACACGTTCTCGTACTTGCCGTTCTCCAGCAGCCCCGCCATCACCGTCGCACGGCCGGTCACCGGGTACCATTCGGGAGTCGGGTAACCGGCCGAGGAGACTTGGGCGCCGCTTTCCTGCGCTTTGGCGCTCGTCTGAATCTGCCAATGGGCGATGGCGGTAGCGGTCCCGGCGTCGCCCACCGGAGTGGGAGCGAAAGTGCTGTCGGCGCCGGCGAGCGCAGTGCCCGCCATTGGCGCCAACGCCGCGCTTGCCGCCACCGCCACCATCGCGACCATGGCCACCCGCGCCACCATGGCCCGGATGGTGCGTGGGGCCGGAATCGGCATCACGTCACCCGCACTCCCAACACACCGATCACCACTGCCCGCGGACGCCGAAGGTGAACATGCGCTCGGAGAAGGTCGAGTGCCCCGGCTGGTCCTTCCACACGAGGTAGTAGTGCTGGTACTCGTTGCTGAGGTTGGTGCCGTCCACGAACACTTCGAGGTACTTGCTGAACTTGAAGGCCATCGACGCGTCGAGGTATCTCTGCGGCGCCTCGTACTCTTCCAGCCCGGCGATGCCGCCCACGTCTGCCGAGTAAGCGCGCTTCGAGCGGTAGTTGTACGCGACGCGCGTCTGGAAGTGCTTGTCCTGGTACCACAGGATGAGGTTCCCCGATTCGGTCGAGTTGTCCTGGAACGGAATCTTGCTTCCGGACAGATCGGTCTCACCCGACTTGCTGGGCGCGTAGGTCGCGTTGAATTCCATGCCGGTGTTGGCGAGCAGCCCCGGCAGGAACGTGAACCCCTGGCGATAGTCGAATTCGACGCCCTGGATGCTGTTGCCCGACCCCTGCAACGGCTCGCTGATCGCGATGCAATGGTGGCGCACCACGCCGTCCGCATCCGCCTGATTGCAATCGGTCACGCTGCCGTTCTTGATGAAGCTTTTCACGTTGATGCGGAACAGCTCGACATTGATGAGGCTCGTGGAATTGATGTAGTACTCGAACGACGCCCCGTAGTTGTCGGAACGCCACGGGTTCAGGTTCGGATTGCCCGCCGATTGGCCCGTCGCGACCTGATAAATCGGACCCGTCTTGGTTTCCTGCAGGGAGTAATTGAGCTGCAAGCCTCCGCCCCACTGGCTCAAATCGAGCGGCATCATGTTCTTCGAATACGAGAGGCGCATCGTCAGCTGCTTGGTCAGATTCAGCGAGAAGTTGATCGCCGGCAGCACGTCGTTGTAGCTGCGCCGGGTGACCGCGATACCGGCGTCGGCGGTCTCCGTGATATTTTGACCCGGTGCGCCGATCAAATGCTGGGTGACATCGAGATCGGTATGGATCAGGCGCGCACCGACGTTGCCGCTGTAAGACATGCTGCCCCAGTCTCCCTTGAAATCGCCTTGCAGATAGCTCGACAGTTCCTTCATATGGACGGCCCAGGTGATGCCGGGCGACGCCTGGGTCGTGGTGTTGGGATAGAGCGACTTCCAATACCCCAGGGGGTCATCCAGGGCGCGTGGATTGATCGCCCAGAAGGTGACCCCCGACCCCAACAGGTTCGTGTATTTCTGAAAGTTGTTGGCGAGCGGCGGCGGGGTTTTCGATACCAGTTGCGAGGACAGCGGGCCCGCGCGGAAAGCCCCTTCCGCATTGCCGGCGGTACACCACGTGTTGGGCGAGTCGGCGGTCGCATTGCCGCCCAAAATCACATCGGATCCGACGTAACGCACCAGGCATCCGTACGCGTTTGGCGTGCCGTCCGGATTCGTGGCGCCTATGCCCCCATACACGGGCGTGACCAGGGTGTAGCCGTCGTTGCTGGCGCTGCGAATGCTGTTGCGCACGCCGAAATGGAGGTGGTAGTCGTCGGTGAATTCATAGTGCCCATCGAAGCGCAGCGCGGTGATCGCGGTGCGACGGTTGTAGTCTTCGTTGGACTCCAGCGTCTTCATCGCCCACCCATTGGGGTTGGCGAAGGCGGCGGCGAGGCTCGCAGGCATGCCGATCTGCAGGTTGCGGCCCCGGAAATCCGCGATGATCGGCTGCGTATTCTGGGGAATGCCGTTGGGATTGAATACCCGGTCCCCGCCGAGTTGCGTGGGATAGACGAAAGTCCCGCACGGCAGAGCGCTCGGGGGGGGGGCCGCCCACAGGCAGCCGTCGGAATCGGAAATGTTGACGTCGGTCTCGATGTACGCCTGCTGCGCCGTTTCGCGGATGCCGCGCACCGTCCCCTTGAAGGGGCCGCCATCGTCGAAATCCAGTTGCAGATTGAAGTTCTGCGCGGTGGAATTCCTGCGGATGCCCTGCGAGTACGATTCGACGTCACCCGGCCATTTTTCGTAGACCTGCGTGGTGTAGATGTGCGAACCCGCCCAGGCCGCGGCATACGCGTCGCCCGGCGTGTTGTAGCCACCGATGGCGGTGGCGCCGGTGTCTCTCGACTGCAATGGGACGTAGGTCGCGCCCTGCCAATTGGTGGAATTGAATTGCAGGCCGACGGCGCGTTCGTGCTGCAACTGATGCGCGTAGAAGTAGTCGCTGGTGAGCTTCAGCCCATGGTCGAGGTCCAGCTGGAACGACGCATTGGCGGATTGGCGCTTGCGCTCCAGGGTGCTGTCGTACAGGCCGACGTTCTGGCTGCCCAGGAACACGCCGTTGGACTTGCCGTCACCGTTCACATCCACGCTGCCGTCGGGTTTCTGCACGATCCGGGAAGGAATCGGCGCGCCGTTCCACGCCCCGAGGAAGCCGTTGTAGGCGGCCGCGCTGACCGCGTTCTCACCGTGGAGGATGACGCCGTACTGGTCGAGGCCCTCGCTGGGGCTACCCTGCGAGGCGGCCCCGCCCACCACGCCGGACCGCGTGGTGTCGGAGAAATCCCCCGACACCTGCAGACCCCAACGCCCGTCGCCGTTATAGGAGATGAGACCGGCGGCCTCGGGTCCCGTCTTGCGCGAAGTGCTGCCCCGCTCCGCGTCCGCAGAGTAGCTATAGGTAAACCCATGCGGCAAATCCCAGGGCCGATAGGTATGCAGGTTGATCGCACCGCTGATGCCGGTCTCGGTCTGGCTCGCGGTCGACGACTTGATGACGTCCACCTGATTGAACAGCGATGCCGGCAACGTGCCGAAGTCCGGTTGCTGCGAGTCGATCTGATCCGGCGAGATGAACACCTCGCCGTTCATCAAGGTGCCGACCTGCGGCAGACCGCGAATATTCACCGAGGAGCCGACGCCCGCATCGCGATTGATTTGCACGCCGGTTATGCGCTGTAGAGAGTCGGTGATGGTCACGTCGGGCAACTGGCCGATGTTCTCCGCCGAGATGCTGTCCTGGATACTCGGCGCCAGGCGCTTCAGTTCGATCGAGCGGATCTGCGACTCACGCACGCCGGTGACGGTGATCTCCGTCAAGTCGTCCGCTTCCTTGGCTACCGCCTGCGGCCCGGCGTTGCCGGTGCCGGAATCTGCTGCCGTGCCCGCCGTCGCCGCGCCGGCGAGCAACGCCATGGAGATCGCAACGGACAGGGGGTGCTTACGATGGACATGATTGCGATGTACGTTCTTGCGATGGACGTGTGCCACGAGCGTTGCCTCTCGGTTGGTATCCCTAACACTTCTATTTATTCGGTCGATTGACGAATCAATCTCGCACGATGCGCGCTTTTCGTCAAGTAGGGGTGGCTTTAGAGAAGAATTCGGCTATGATTGTTCGGATAGGTGACGAATCAAATGACAACCCCCATGACTTCCCCGCCGATCACGAGCGTGACCCGCCAGCTGTCGCGACGCAGTGTTTTTGAAGCACTTTTGCACCGCAGCCCCATCTCGCGGGCGGATCTCGCCAAGGTGACAGGGCTCTCGAAACAGACCATGTCGGAAGTCATCGACGCCTTCGAGCAACAAGGGCTGGTGCGCCAGACGGGACGAACCAGCGGCAATGTCGGGCGCACCGCGGTGCTGTACGAACTGAGCCCGGAAGGCGGTCACGTGCTCGGCATCGACTTGGGAGCCCGGCGCTTGACCGTCGCCCTCGCCGATATTGCGGGCAGAGTGCTGGCCGAGGCCGACGAGCCCACCGACAGCCGCGGCGGAGCCTGGACGCTCGATCAGATTGCCCGGCTCTCGGACCGACTGGCGCGCGACAATCACACCCACCCCAGCCGCATCCGCTCCATCGTGATGGCGACCCCCGGGGTGGTCGACCCCAAGACCGGCGCCATCGAGTTGGCGCCCAACATCTCGGGCTTGGATCATCTCAACGTCGTGGGCCTGTTGGGCGAGAAGCTCGGCAGTCCCGTCGTTTTGGAGAACGACATCAATCTCGCGCTGCTCGGGGAGCTGTGGCACGGCTGCGCACAAAACGTCGACAACGTGGCCTTCCTCGCGCTCGGCAGTGGCGTTGGATTGGGACTCTACGTCAACGGCCGGCTCGCGCGCGGCGAGAACGGCGCCGCCGGTGAAATCGGGTACCTCCCGATCGGGGGCGATCCGCTGCAAGCCGAGTCCCGCCTACAGGGCTGCCTCGAGTACCAGATCGGCGCCACCGGTGTGGTGCGACGCTACCGCGAGGCCGGCGGTTCCGAGGTGGAGTCGGAGCGAGAGGTCTTCGAGCGGGCGCAGGCCGGCGATCCGATTGCCGCGACCGTGGTCGACGAGACCGCGCGGCTGACGGCACTTGCGGCCGCGGCGGTCATCGCCACGGTGGACCCGCAACTGCTCGTGCTCGGCGGCTCTGTCGGCGCGCGGCCGGATTTTGCGGACAAGGTTGCGCGCTTGCTGTTGCAGCTCACGCCGCGGCCGGTGGAGGTTCGCACCAGTACCTTGGGGAGGCGGGCAGGCGTCGTCGGCGCCTTGTCCGTCGCCTTGCGACGTCTGCATGATGACATCTTCGGCGTCGCGGAACTCGCATCGGCGCTGCCTCTTCCGCCGCCCGCGCGCACCGCCCGCGCGCTGTAGCGCACATCAATGGCGCGCGAATCCGACTATTGTTTTGCGGCAGACTTAGGGGGCACCAAGCTCGCCGCTGCGATGGCCGATGCGCGTGGGGAGATCGTGGCGGAGCTGACCGAACCCACCGACCCGCGCGGCGCCGCGCACGTGGCCGAACAGATCGCCGCGTGCGCCGACAAGCTCGCGCAAACCGCCGGGATCGACATCGCGCGCGCGCGTCATGTCATGGTGGGAATTCCCGGAGCGATCGATCCTCGTACCGGCCGCGTTTCCCTGACTCCCAACATCGCCGGGTTGGAGGACTTCGATGTCCTAAAGTTTCTGCGCACGCGCTTCGGACCGGACGTGGCCATCGAGAACGACGTGAATCTCGCGATGCTGGGCGAGCATGCGCTCGGGTGCGCCAAAAGCTGCCGCAACGCGGCGTTCCTGGCGCTGGGGACCGGCGTGGGGCTTGGCCTTCTCATCGATGAGAAACTTTATCGGGGCGCGTGTGGCTCGGCGGGGGAAATCGCGGACCTGCCCATCGGGCGGGATCCGACGTCGCAGATCCCCGCCGCCGGCGGCACCTTCGAGTTCGAGGTCGGCTCACTCGCCATCGTCGATCGCTATCAGCGCGAAGGAGGCACCGCGGCCGCCACGGTGCGTGACATCTTTAAGCTCCTCGAGCAAGGCGACGCCGTGGCGGGATCCGTCCTCGACACCACCGCGCGCTGGGTGGCCCTCGCCGTCGTGTCGCTGCAATCGCTCCTCGATCTCGAGCTCATCGTGTTCGGGGGCAGCATCGGTGTGCGTCCCGAGATGTATGAGCGGGTGCAACGGGCGCTTCCGGCCCTCTTCTCACGACCCATTGCCATCGCACCGAGCCAACTCGGAGATCGCGCGGGGCTCGTGGGTGCAGCGTGGGCTGCGGGGCGGGCGCTGCGTCGGAATCCTGAACTCGCGGTGTGAGCGCGGGATCTCCAACGAACACGGTGTCTTGCGGCGCGCGCACGAGTTGCTGACGGTACGCCGCGACACCGGCCCCAACTGCTCAAGGGCCCTCGAGAATTATGTTCAACGCATCTCCGGAGTGGGATGCGCGATGGCAATGCGATCGGCCGGGTGGTGGCGGGCTCGCACTTCGATTCAACCTCGGTGGTCGAGTGGAACGGCACGCCAAGGACGACCGACGCGCTCTCCTCGAGCCTGCTGCTGGCCTATATAAATGCCTCGGACGTTGCCTCGACCGGGAGCGTTGCTGTGACGGTGAACAATTTGGAGCCTGCCGGGACGACTGTATCGAATGCGCTGCCCCTTACGATCTCGGCCAGCGTCTCGCCGACATTGCTACTCTCGACGCACGCCCCCAGCGCCTCCTTCGATACATCACTTGGGGGTGGCGCCACCCTCAGTCAACCCTTCGCCCTCATGGTCAACGGATCGGCCAGCGCAACTTACTATTATTCGGTTTCTTTCACTGGAAGCGCCGTCGGCGGCATGGTGATCAATGGCCAGACAGGACTTATCTCGGGGATTACCACTCCGTCGGGCCCCACCGCGAACCGAATCACCGGAGTACCGAATACGGGCTTCGGCCAGTCCATTACGGGAAGCTTCAGTGGGCCGGTCAACCTCGTCCAGCAAGTCAACCTCTTAACCGCATCGGTGCTAGGGGCGGGAACCTATACGGACACGATCACGGTAAATGTCTGTACCGATTCCCAATGTGCCAAACCCGTCGCCGGCAGCCCGCAATCGATAGCGGTCAGCTATACGGTTACCGGCAATGCGATACCGATCACGCAATTCGGCCTCCTTGGTGGGTCATTGGTGCTTGAGGCGCCGACGTCTGGGTCGGTGGCGGCGGGCACGGTGATGATTACTTCAAACGGCCTGCCACCGTATGGCGCCTACGTCTTGCCATCCATCGGCTCCGGAGCGGCGGTCGCCAGCGCAACCGTGCAGTCGAATCTTGATGGCACGGCCACCCTCACCATCACCGGAAAGCCGCCCGGAACCGTGGGATCCGGAATCTACACCGGCAATGTGCAACTGCAGATCTGCTTCGATAGCGCATGCACCAAGCCCGCCGGTTCCACGCCGCTGAATGTCACGGTGTTGTACGTCGTCGATGCGTCGCCCGGTGTTGACTTCGCGCAGGCGAGCATACCGGTGGAGGTCTCCGACATGGCCTGGAACGCCACGCGAGGGCGCATCTATGCCACGGCCAATTCCGACACGGGCGGGATCTCCGAGTCGATGCTCGTCATCAATCCGACGACTGCGACCATCGAGCAAACGATTTCACTGGGGCAGGGGACCGACCCGACTTCCCTCGTGCTCTCGGACGACGGCCACTACGCCTATGTCGTTGATTCGATCAGCAACCAAGTGCTGCAGGTTGATCTTGGAACGCTCACCGTCACTGAACGGGTCCAGATCGCCAACGGTGCGGAACAGATCAAGGCCGTGCCCGGCGCACCCACCTCGTTCGCCGTGCAAACTTACACCAATCCCACGCTCCTTATTTATGATGGAACGACACCACGCCCTCAAGGTTTCTCGACGGGTATCGGATCAAACCTTCTCTATACCTTCGGCACTGACGCGAGCACGGTTTACGCCTATGGCGTGGCCGTCGCTTCCCAAACGATGTATCAACTGGCGGTGTCGAACAGCGGCTTGGCGCTTACCCAGCAGACCGCCAACATCGCACTCAACCAGGGCAATCTCAACGACGTCGTCTACGCGGGCGGCGTCGTCTACGCGCTCACCGGCTCTGTTTATGATCCTTCGACGCAGAGCGTCCAATCACCCTTCAACATGCTCCTTACCTCGAACTACGGCGGCAATGGGCATAGCTACTCGTTCGCGGTTGACGGCGCACTGAACCGTGCCTATTTCATGACCGATGACTCATCGATCACGACCTCCGGACAGATGACGCTCGAAGGGTTCAATCTGGCCACCCGGGCTCCGACCTGGCTCGCACGCTTTCCCTCCTCGAATCCCCTCGGAGGTCGGGTGATCCGGTGGGGTTCCAATGGCATTGCCTTCGTCGGAGGCAACTTCGCAGCCTCGCCGAACATCACATTGATCTCGGGGAGCGTGGTCAGTCGTTGACAAACCCGTCGGCTGCGTGCGCTTAAGTTTAGCACCCTCGGGTTGAGAGACCGCGCGCAATCACCTCCCAATCTCCCCCTCTAGTCGATAACTCTCGACTCGGCCAACCCGGTGAATCGCTGCTTGAACATCCCGTCGGGCGATCAGCGTTTGCCATTGAATGTCCTTGTGCCTTTCTCCCGGCGGTCCTGGCGGCGCTGCCCAATCCTGAACGCTCGAGAGAGCGTCCTGCCGCTGATTCTTGTCGGCCAGTTGTGCGATGAGTGCCTCCGCCGCCCGATCGAAATCATTCACGAGGCTCAATCCGAATACATAGGCGATGGGGGCATCCGCACGATGGGAGTGAAGGTAACTCAATGACCGTGCAACCTGTGCTGCGTCGCCGAGTTGAGACGCCGCATCGAGGCGGACCGATTCCACTTCCATGGCGCCAAGGGCGCTCGTTTGGGAACCGACTCGATCAAGCGCCGCAAGAGCATCCTTCGGCCGGCCAAAATCGCAGTAAAGGTCGCCAAGATTGATGAGTTGATTGATGTTTCTTCCTGATCGTACCTTAAGTTGACTTGCGGCCTCGAGTTGCGTGACGGCTTCGTCCCAGCGACCGACCCGCTCGAGCGCGATGGATCGAAGATCGAAAAACCAAGAGGCGTGGTCATCGTAGTCTTTGAACAGTTGGCTCGTAAAATTGGTTGACCGAATGTCCAACAAGACTGCGTCAGACGCGGCGAGGGCCGCTTCATAGTGTTGACGTGAAAGTAGCGCTTCGATCACGTTCGATTTGAGTTCGAGTGAGTCCGGCGTCCCTTCCGAGGCCGCCTGCAGCGCCTGCATTTCCCGATCGGTCGCAGCCACGATGTCAAAGTGCGCCGGATTGGCGGCAACCACGGCATCGAAGCGCCGGTCGACTCGCATGGCAATCAGATCATAGACGGCTGTGACATGTCCGGAGACTTCAATCGCATCCGCTAATCTCACCTTCTCCAAGAGCAATAACGTCAAGGCGCGCCATGCGCCGCTCGGTTCGAGATCGCCCTTTAGTTTCCAATGGGCGTCATACAGCGCCCGCGACAGCGAAAAGGCCGCTTCACGGGACACGCTCTCCGCGTCATGAAGCGTTCGTTGAATTCTATCGGGATTGAATTTTACGGCCTGATCGGGCCACCGCTGCACCAGTACCGTCAGGCAGTGCGCGACCTCTGCCTTATTGCCCATTCGATCCGCCGCCGCGAGCCGGTCGCGCCAGTCATCAAAGGTTGCCTGCGGCAACGCAGTCGTGCGAACGAAGTAGTCATAATGATCTCTTGCGGATCCGTGTTGGACGGCCACTTGTTCTGCGGTTCGCAGGGTCCGATATTGCACGTCCTCGGGTAACCGCCTGAATGTCCGCGCGCGGATGATCGCCTGTAACGCGAGATTGGCTTGCGGCCAGTTTTTGTCCGCGACGAGTTGCATGGCGGCGGCCAGCTGGGTTTCCGCCGTTGATTTCGGTAGTCGATCGCTGGCCGGAGTCGTAGAATTCTCGGGACCATTGCTCGCGCAGGAAACCAGCCATAAAAGAGCGACCAGCCCCGGCACCCACCGACTATTCAATGCGCATCTCCCGTGTCGCCGGTAGCCGGTTCGGCGAACTCCTCTGTCATACCTCAGATGCGCAGTATTTTCTAAGCCTCACTCTCCCGTCCATAGCTGTCGACTCGATTGCACCAGCCTCTGCCTGCGTCATTTCGGCCGCCCGGCCAGCGACGGCGCCTTGATGGATGCCCGAATTTCGCGCAGGGCATTCGGTTTTGCCACGCGACCGATGGCCAAACCATGATTCTGGTTGAGACCGGCACTGGCGGCGTTGATTTGCGTCAGGGCGCCCGTCAAATACTGGCGATAGCCTGCATCGACACCGCTTCGCCCGATGACGATAGACGCGGGCTGGGCCGCAGCGGCGGGCGCTGCCGAATCCGCCAGGACGTAGCTGATGCCGGTACCCTCGATCTTGTTCGCGGTCACTTGCAACGACATGGTCAGATCGACGGACCCCTTGAAGGTACCCAGTGAGAGAGGATCGTCGGTGAAAAACTTCTGGGCTGCGCTCAAGCTCGTGAATTTATCCGACAAGAGTGTCGTGGCGCCGTCCTTGACGGTGAAGGTCAGACTGCTGAAGCCGCTGCCGTAGCTCGCCAAGTTGAGCAGACCCAGCGTAAATGTGTGAGTGCCGCTGAGGTTGAATACATGCTCGGTGCTTTCGGTGTACTGACGCGTGCCCGTGATCGAGGCGTCATTCGCGCCCATCACGCCGGCTCCGAAGATGCTTGCGAGCGACTTGTTGAGCGCCGCGGCGGTGTTCGGCGTGGACGTGGCGTTGACGAGTTGGGATTGCACTGACTTGGTGGGTGAACCCATCGCGTCGGTATAACTCGCAAGGCCGTTGCTTGAGAGCGCGGGCGATCCGAACCAGGCGCCGCTCACGTTGGCCTGCGTTTGCGTCACCGAACCCAAGTCGCTGCTGGCCGCCGCCGAGTTGGCAACCACTTTCTGGCCGGTGGCGGACGGATCCAACGCGGTGCTGTGGGTGCTCGAGAGACCCGAGAGCCCGGTTGCAGTCGCGTTGGCGACCCCGGTGATGCTGCCGATCGATGTGGTGAACGCCGTGGCGTTGGCCGTGTTGCCGGTCAGCGCCGCCAAGTCGTAGGAATTGGCCGTGGCGCCTGCCGTAATCGAATGGTTGCCCGCCTTCGTACCAATGGCCGTGGCGATCGCGGTTGCTGCGCCCGGCTGAGTTCCCGAGCCTCCGGTCGCGACGCTTACCGCACTGGCATCGTAGGGTGACGACACCGCCGCAGTCGCGATCGCCGCGCCGCCGACGCCAACGCCGCGTACGTCACCGCCCACCGCCGTGCTCGACCCGCTCACTTGAGGTGAATGCGTTGCCGTGGAAACGAGATACAGCGCAGCCGTGCCGACTCCGCCGCTGCCTGCAGTGCCGCCGAAGCTGAATCCGCCGCTACCGCCGCTGGCGTTCGACGACACGGTGAGCGAACTCGCCTGGCTGTCGGTATAGGGCGTCGTGCTGGTGCCCAGCATCGAGGTTGCGTTGCCGCCGGCGCCGGCCACGCCGGTATCGGTATCTCCGCCGCCACCGCCTTGAGCGGACTGGGTCAGCGACAAGGCGCCGCTGGTTCTCCCGGACACCGCATTCGTCATGGAGACGCTCGCCGCGGCACCTGCGGCCGCCCCTGCGTAGCCGGAGCCGCCGACGCCCCCGATCTCGGTCATGGATGCTTCGGCGGTTCCGCTACCCGAAGTCGCGGACGCCGATCCCGAGACGGACCCGCCCGCACCACCGCTGCTGCCGATGCCATAGCCATACCCTGCGCTACCTCCGTCGGCGTAGCTATCAACTGTCGCGCTGTTCGCCAGTGTCGCGGTGCCGGTTTCCACCGAACGCGCAGCGCCGCCGCTTCCGCCGTTGCCGCCGCCCAGGCTGACTCCGCCGCCACCTCCCCTCGCATAACCCGACACCGCCACGCTGCCGCCCGTGCTCGAGCCGCTGAGCGTCGACGTCGCTGTGCGCCCCGCGCCCGCGGCGCTTGTGTCGAAGCTATCGCCGCCATTGCCGCCCACCGCAGCGCCGCGCAAGTTGAGCGTTCCCGCACTATCGACGACACCGTTGACGGTGCCGGTGCCGCCGCTCCCGGGGGTGCCGGTGTAGGTGGCTCCGCCACCTCCGCCGGACGCGCTCAGGTACACATCCAGCGACTTCGCCGTGCCGTTCGTATACGCTGCCGCCGTGCTGCCCAGCGTCGAGGTTGCGTCACCTCCCGCTCCCGCCACGCCGCTGTCGGAGGAGCCGCCCGACCCGCTCGCCGCAGCCTCAATCAACGACAACGCACCGCTGGTGCTGCCCGAGACCGCGTTCGTGATCGTCGTGTTCGCGCCCGCCCCGCCGCCCGCTCCCAAGAACCCCGCGCCTCCGTTGCCGCTGGTGGCGGCGAACGACGCCTGGGTCGTGCCGCTGCCCGAGCTCGCGCTGGCCGATCCGGACGCATAACCACCCATCCCGCCCAGATTGCCGCTGCCGGAGGCAGCGCCGCCCGCGCCGGCGTTCGCCTGGCTGATTACGGTGGCGGCGGCGGCACCGTCGGCCGCGCCCGCGAGAACCGAACTGGCCTTACCGCCCACGACACCCTTGCTGCTGCCGTCCGTGACGTTTCCCGACGATCCACCGGTCGCGGTCCCCACGACATGGAGCGGGCCCGTGCTCCTGACGACGCCGCTGACCGCCGCGCTTCCACCGCTGCCCTCGGTGCCGCTGACCGACGATCCACCGTTGCCTCCGGAGGCCCCCAGGTCAACAAAGAGGTTGCCTGCCTTCGCATTAGAGTACGCGGACGCGACCGTTCCAAGAGTCGAACTCGCATTGCCGCCCGCACCGCCTGCGCCCGTATCGGAAGTTCCGCCGGATCCTGCGATCGAGTTTTGGGTGAGGGACAGCGTACCCGTGGTGCTCCCCGCGACCGCATTGCTCACCAAGGGTCCCGCGCCCGCGCCGCCGGCGGCGCCCAGGTATCCGCTGCCACCGTAGCCGCCCACTTCAGTTAACGAAACCAGGACCGTACCGCTACCGGAGGTCGCATTCGCACTGCCGGAGGTGCTGCCGCCGGCACCGCCGCTGTTGCCGCTTCCGTATCCCCAACCGCCCATGCCGCCGGACGCGTTGCTGGTGACCGTCGCCGCGTTCGCGAGCTGCGCGGTGCCGCTGCCCACCGCCTGCGCACTACCACCCTTGCCCCCGGATCCCCCGGGCCCCGCGAATCCCGATTCATTGATGCCGCCGTTACCTCCCGCTGCGCTGCTGGAGACCGTGACGTCGCCGGCGCTGCTCACGCCGCTGAGGGTAGAACTACCGGCTCCGCCCGCCGCCCCGCGACTCGTCGTGAAACCCGCACCGCCGTCGCCGCCCCTGCCGCCGCCGTTGAGATTCAAGCTTCCCACGCTGGTGACCACGCCCATCACGCTGCCCGCACCGCCGCCGCCGGTGATCCCCGTGCTCGAATAACCGCCCGTCCCACCGTCCGCAATCAAGACCACAGTCAGTGCGCTCGCCTTGCTGTCGGTAAACGCCGCCGTGCTGCTGCCCAGAGCCACGCTCGCAGCGCTGCCCATGGCGGCTGCGCCGGAATCCGTGGTGCCACCGGATCCGCCGGTGGCGGATTCGAGCAGAGTCAAATCGGCCGAGGTGCTGCCGGAAACCGCGTTCGACAGCGTGGCCGCCGCGCCCAAGCCGCCGGACGCGCCGGCGTAGCCCGCGCCGCCGCCGCCGCCCACTTCAGTAAACGAAACCTGGACCGAGCCGCTGCCGGAGGTTGCACGGGCCGAGCCCGATGCCGTGCCGCCAGTCCCGCCGTGCTTGCCGCTTCCATACGCAGTGCCGCCGTAGCCGCCGCTCGCCTGCCCACTCACGAGCACGCTGCTCGCGCCGCTTGCGGATCCCGCCAGAATGGTACTCGCGGTACCGCCCGCGGCCCCGTTGCCAGGAGAGCCGGATCCATTTCCCGGAGACGATCCCCCGACTGCGCCCCCGGATACATTCAGCGCACCGCGGGTGCTGAACACGCCACCCACGGTCGCGCTGCCAGCCGCGCCGGCGGCGCCGGCATCTGAGCTGCCGCCCGCTCCGCCCGCGGCGCTCAACGTCACCGTCAGCGAACTGGCCGTGTTGTCGGTATACGCGCTCGCGCTGGTGCCGAGAATCGAGCGGGCACTCCCACCCGCACCGCCAGAACCGGTATCGGAGCTCCCGCCGGATCCGCCGTTCGCGATTTCAGTCAGTGACACGGCACCGGCGGTACTGCCCGAGACCGCGTTGAGGAGCGTCGATGCCGCACCCGCGCCGCCCGCAGCGCCCGCATAGCCGGCCCCACCACCGCCGCCGATTTGGTTGATGGCCGCGTTGACGTCACCGGTGCCCGAGGTCGCCTGCGCCGATCCCGACACCGCGCCGCCGGCGCCCCCGCTGCTGCCGGCTCCATTGCCGAAACCGCCGGCACCGCCATTCAGGAAGGAATATACCGTTGCCGCGTTCGCCTGATTTGCGACCCCGCTCACCACCGATTGGGCGGCGCCGCCGTTGCCGCCGGAGCCCTCCCCGGAGAACGATTCGTAGCCTCCGGCAGCGCCGAAGTCCGAGCTGGACACGTTCACCGCGCCCGCCGTACTCGAGCCGCTCAAGGTCGAGGTGGCGGAACCGCCGCGGGCAGTGCCGCCGGTGTCAAAGACGTACCCTGCGGCTCCGCCGCTCACGGCGCCGCTCAAGCTCAGGGCACCGACGCTTCTGACCACACCGCCGACCGTAGCGTTACCTCCGCTGCCGGCGGTGCCGGTGCTCGTTGAACCGCCCGTGCCCCCGGTCGCGTTCAATGACACGGTGAGCGAACTCGCCACCGTGTCGACATACGGGGTCGTGCTGCTGCCCAGCGTCGACATTGCATTGCCGCCGGCGCCGCCCGCCGCGGTGTAGGAAGTTCCGCCCGCTCCACCGGCTGCGGATTGGGTCAGCGTCAGGGCACCTGCCGTGCTGCCCGACACCGCATTCACGATTGATGAATCGGCGCCGGCGCCTGCCGCTGCGCCGGAGTAGCCATAGCCCCCGTCGCCGCCGAACTGGGAATATATTGCCCCGGCCGAACCGCTGCCTGAAATCGCTTTTGCCGACCCCGATGCCGCGGCGCCGGCACCCCCGGTGTTGCCGCTCCCATACGCACTACCCCCGGTGCCGCCGATCGCGGTGCTGCTGACCGTGGCGCTGCTGGCACCGGCGGCAGATCCCACGAGAATCGAGCTTGCCGTGTTGCCTGCAACTCCCACGGTATTACCGGCACCGGAACTGCCACCCGCAGATCCGCCCGTCGCGGTCCCGCTCAAACTCAAGGAGCCGGTACTCTTTACATTGCCGCTGACGGTGCCGGTGCCGCCCCGACCTTGCGTGCCGCTGCTCGTCAGGCCGCCACCTCCACCCGAAGCGGTCAATGAAACGCTGAGCAGAGCAGCCTTGGTATCGAAATACGGCGTCGTGCCGTTGCCCAGCGCGGAGCTCGCGTTGCCGCCCGCACCGCCGGCACCGGTATCCGTGGATCCACCCCATCCGCCAACGGCGATCTGGGTCAGCGACACCGTGCCGGTGGTGTTGCCGGAAACTGCATTCGCAATCGTCGACGCGGCGCCCGCACCGCCGGCTGCGCCCGAGAATCCCTGACCGCCGACGCCGCCTTCGAGCCGGATGGTCGCCTGGGCCGTGCCGCTGTCCGAGGTCGCCGTCGCCGAGCCCGAGGCGGCGCCGCCCGCGCCGCCGATCTTGCCGCTCCCGGAAGCGAGCCCGCCCAATCCACCGGTCGCGGAACCATAGGCAATGGCATCGTTCCCCGACTGCGCGCTGGCGGCGACGACCGACTGCGCGACTCCGCCCTGCCCGCCGTTCGACGCGCTGCTGCCACCATTGCCGCCCGATGCCGACCCGGCGGCTAATGCGCTGCCGGCGGTGCTCGCCGCGCTCAGCTTGGAGCTGGCCGCACCGCCGGTCGCGGTGCCGGCGGCGCCAAGGCCCGAGCCGGTGTTGCCACCCGATGCGATGCCACTCAGAGTCAAGGAGCCCGCGCTTTGCACCGCCGCGCTGACCGTGCCGGATCCCGAGCGTCCCCCCGTGCCGGTGTTCGTCGAGCCTCCGTTCCCGCCGCTCGCCTCGAGATCGATCAAAAGCGAGCTCGCCTTGCCGTCCGCATAGGCCGTGGTGGTGCTGCCCAGTGTCGAACTCGCATTGCCGCCCGCCCCGCCTGCGCCGGTGTCTGAAGTACCGCCCGCTCCGCCGCCGGTCGTCTGATTCAAAAGGAGCATGCCCGTCGTCGAGCCGCTGACCGCGTTGACGGCTGCCGACGCGGCGCCCGCTCCAGCGGCCGCACCCGCGTAGCCGCCACCGCCGTTGCCGCCGTATTGCGAGTAGACAACTTGAACCATCCCGCTGTCGGCTGTTGCCCGCGCGGAGCCCGAGGCGATGCCGCCGACGCCCCCGGTTTTGCCGGTCCCATAGCCGTCGCCGCCCCAACCGCCCACCACTCGGTTGGACACATCAACGGAGTTCGCCGCCTGCACGGTGCCGGCGGCCGTCGCACGGGCGGTGCCGCCGTTGCCGCCGCTGCCGACGCCGCTGGCCTCGGCACTGCCGCCGGCGCCACCGTTGGTGTTGGTGTAAATGCTGACGTTGTTCGCACCGCTCGAGCCGATCAGTGTAGAACTCGCCGCCCCTCCCGCCACGGCGGTGCCCGCAGAGACCACATTGCCGCCGCTGCCGCCCGTAGCGTCGCCGCGCAACTCCAGCGCACCGGCGCTCGTGACCACACCGCTGACTGCAGCCGTGCCGCCAACGCCCGCGAGGCCGCTGCCCGTGGATCCGCCGGCGCCGCCGTTCGCCCCCACATAGACGGTGAGCGAACTCGCACTGTTGTCGGTGTAGGGCGTGGTGACGCTGCCGAAGGTCGAGCTCGCGTTACCACCCGCGCCTGCCGCACCCGTATCGGTCGAACCGCCGCTTCCTCCGCGAGCGCCTTGACCCAGAAAGAGTTCGCCCGTGGTGCTGCCGGAGACGGCATTCTTGACCGCCGAAGCGGCGCCCGCTCCGCCACTGGCCCCCGAGTAACCCGCGCCGCCATCGCCACCGGTCTGGTCGAAGGACGACTGAACATAGCCGCTGTCCGAGATTGCTTGCGCAGAACCCGTGGCGATGCCGCCGGCCCGGCCGCTCTTACCGGCTCCATGACCGGCCCCGCCGGTGCCGCCGACGGCAACGCTGGTGGCGGTGGCGTTATCGGCGCCGAGCGCTGCCGCGTTCGCAACGGCGTTCGCATTACCGCCTTTGCCGCCCGAAGCGCCTACGCCGCCGATTCCCGGAGTACCCGCATCTCCGCCGTTGCCGCCGACCGCCTGCGCGTTCGCGTTCGCAGGACCGGTTGGCGGGGCCGTCGGATTGGCCGTGGCCGATGCTGTGCCTGCATTGCCGCCCGATCCGGCGTTGCCGCCAGGATCGTATCCGTTGCCGCCGCCGCCGCCGTTCCCGCCCGTGGCCGTCGCCGAATTGCTGCCGTCATTCGGAGTCGAAATCGTCGACGCGCTCGCACTCGCACCGCTTGCGCCATTGCCGCCATTCGGTACGGTGGGCGTGCCGGGGGCGCCGCTTGTTCCGGTCGCGCCGCTGACGGTGACCGTATCGGCATGGGCAGGACTGCCGGTGAGTACCAGCAGCAGGGATGATCCGAGAAGAGCTGCACTCAGCGCGCCCTTCAACATTCCATTGTCCAGCGAACCCCAACGTTGCGTTCCTTCGCCCTGACACATCGCGATCTCCCTTTACTTATTCTTCTTCCCTGATTAGCGTCAACCTTCGATCAACGGTCGCCTGGTCATGCGCGCGTGGAGTCGTGTTGAATATGCACCGCGCGCCACTGCAACGCAACCAAAAGCCAACGCACCTGGGTGACTGCGCTGATACAGCGCACGCCTTCTGGATGATTGACCTGCCGATTTCAGGAGGCCATTTTTATTAAAGCGACAACCGCGGGTGAATTTCCTCACGCTCACGAATATTTTTTTTGCCTGGCTGGAGTGGATCTGACTACTGCGCGAAATCAGAAACTCAACTTGAGGCCGCCAAAGAGGCGCGTGTCCTGGTTGCCCTCGGCGGCGACGATATGGTTAATGGGTTTCGCCGCTTCGAGGTAACCGCTCAGATGGGTGCCGAATGCCAACCTCATGCCGCCTCCGGTGGATCGCGCCGACTGGCTGGGATTCTCCGGATCGTTCGGGTAGCTCCGGCGGCTCGCCCAGCCCGCCTCATAGAACACGTAAGGCAGGATCGCGAAAGCGGGCGTCATGCCCCACGTATAGCGAAGCTCCGTCTTGCCAGCCAACCCCGAATCTCCCACGAATTCGGCCGCATCGTAGGCTCGACCGAAATATTCGCCGCCGTAGGCGAATTCATCCGGCAGCAGCAAACGCGACGCTGCGTATTGGCCCGTGGCAGCGATCAGCAAGGAGAAGTTCGCGCCCAACTCCTGCAAGCGCGCGACCGACAGAGTCGATTTAAACGCATCCGGCCGTCCGCCCGACCGCGATAGCCGAGGATCGTCCGCCTGTGCTGCCCCGAACGCTTTCAACCCCTGGTCCAATTCCAGATCGAGCGTGTTGACGCCCCGTGAATCATCGGAATAGTCGAACGTCAAGCCGATCAATCCCACGGCGATCTCATCGCGAGACCCCGTGCCGATGAAGGCTGAATCCGTACCGCCCTCGTGGCGTCGCAAGCCCGCACGCACACTCAAATTCATCCGGCGCGAGCGGAGCAGCGGATAGGTGAGATCGACGAACGCTGTCTTGCTGTTCGTCTCCAGATTATAGGTCGTAAAATCCGCCCCAAGATTGGGCCGCGAACGATAGTCCGTGTAGCTCAGATTGAGTGCGAGACCTGAGCCGGTCAAACGCTCGGCATGCTGCAGGGACCAGGAATGAAAGCGATCGGCGGGCACCGCTGTCGCGTAGTCGAACTGCGTCGCATCCTGCAAGCCAAAGAGCGAATTCAACGCCAACTCGGCTGTATATCGACCGGGCCCCAGGTACTTGCTTGAACGATTGTCGGCACCGATTTCCGCACGATAGCGCGGCTGGGTGGTGTCGATGACCAGATCGGCAAATCCCAGGCCTAGCGCCGACGGCACGAGCGTGGCGCGAGCGGTCATACCCGGCAGGTCATTAAGCAGCAGAAGCTGCCGCTCCAGCAGCGCTGCCTTGAGCGGGGACACGCTGGCGAGCGTGTCGGCCATCCGTTGTGTCAGACCGCGGCGATCCACGCCGGGGCCGCGCAGTTGCACGTGCGCGAGCTTGCCTTCGTACAAGTGCAGAGTGACGCGGCCCTCTTCGATGCGTTGCTGCGGCACGACCACGGCTGATAATAAATTGCCGCCTTTGCGGTACTGACGGGTCATCTCGTCGGCGATTGTGTACAACGTTGCAAGAGAAATCGGTTGCCCGAAACGGTTCGCGTACGGGGCAATGAGCGATGCGGCGGTCGCTTCAGTGGTCCCCTCGATCTTGATGTCGCGGAGCACGAAGCTGACGGCCGCGGCGTCCGGGCTCGCTACGGGAGACGATGTTTGATGATCGGAGACAGCGGGCATGCCGGCCGACGCGGACGGTTCCGCCGGCGGACGCTGCAGCGGCTGCGTTTCGGCAGATGGTGGCGGCGGTGGCACTTGGGCCAGTGCGGACGCGTCCGCAATCAGAGCGAGCAGGGGGAGACCCAGCAGCCCAAGTGCACATCGGGACGCTTCGCTAGTCTGCAAGGTTACGGTTTCAGAGTTGATTTCACTTCGAGTAGCTTCAGCGACTTCCGGACAAAACGCTAGTGCGGAGCTGAGAGACTTCAGTGTGCTACCGGTGGCTTGCAGGAGCATGAGCCTATCCACCGAGCAACGGGAGTCAGGGCTTAGTGAGAGCCTTAGATCAAGAATCGGTCAGTCGACGAGAATATCTCGCGGTTCGGCCAAACAGGACACAACGCCTCGATGACCGTCATCAAGTCATCTAGGGCTTCCAATGGATCACGACTAGTCGCCGTCGGCACGTGAGTCATACCGCCATCGGCGACAAACGGTTGCCCGTAATCGGTAGGTACGCTCACTTTAGAATTTCCTCGAGCAACGCCTCACGATTGAAGAGCCGGAAATACTCCAGTACCTCGTCCATCTTCAGCGCTTGCCGATTCGCTGCGATTAGCGCCTTGATATCCTCCAGGTCCTGCGTGCGGCGCGGATTGTTGACGAAGCCCTGGAGCTTCAACCCAATCAATCCCTCGGCGCTGACCACGCTCACTTCACCAAAAGCAGTTTGGATCGCTGTGGCATTGCTGAGCAGACCCCGCGCCGCGGGACGACTGGCGTAAATGAAGTTCACGCGCTCATCACCGCGCAGGTAGTTGCCGGCATCGGGACTGCGATGCAGACACCGGTAGCCGAGTGCAATTAGCTCGCGGTCTGTGTCCTCGGCCTTTTCAGAGTCGGTGAGCAGGTCGATGTCCTGCGTGGCGCGAATCACTTTGTGATACGCCAAGGCGAGCCCGCCAATCAATGCAAACCGCGCATCCACCTTGCTCAAGCTGGCGATGACTTCTTCAAGCTGTCTGCCGAGACGGGAAGCTGCTGCCACTGACAGTACCTATTGTTGGTGCGCCAGAACGGGTTCGATCCGTCGGTCAAAGTCGTCAAAAATATAAATCCTGAAGTGCGCCCGGACGGATTCGAACCGCCGACCACCTGGTTCGAAGAAGCGTATTCTAAGCCGATAGAACCTCAATATAATCAGTCATTTACGAACTTCGAATTGTGCTACGAATTCTCCTCTTACCAGCTGGTAAGGCATCGTACTGATGGAAACTGGAGCTTTCATATAGCACAAATAAAGACACCGTCAGCGCCCGAAACTGATGTGGGCTAGAATGTGGGTTCGACTCCACATTCGGACCCACAGTGATGAAGACCATTCAAATGACGATCGACGATCGGCTGCTGAAACTCGTCGACAAGATGAGACGAGCCCAAAAGACCTCGCGGTCGGCCTTTATCCGGGTCGCACTCGAGGCCGAGATTCGGCGGCAGCGCGTCCGTGAGGAGGAGGGCCGCCACTTGGACGGTTATGCACGCAAGCCCGTCAGGCCCGGCGAATTTGACGTCTGGAGCAGCGAGCAGGACTGGGGCACAAAGTGAAGCGAGGGGATATTTGCTGGTACACGTTCAAAACGCCCGACAAGAGACGGCCGGTGCTGATTCTCACACGGGACTCGGCGATGGCAGTATTGAACTCGGTAACCGTCGCGCCGATAACGTCGACGATCCGCAGCATTCCCACGGAAGTGGTGTTGACTGAAGAAGACGGCTTACCCGCCACGTGCGCGGCGAACTTCGATAACCTCCAGACCGTACCGAAGGGCAATATCGGCGAGCGCATCTCGCACTTGACCACGCGAAAATTGAAGGAGGCGGCAAACGCCATTTCGTTCGCGCTAGAATTCGACGCTGATTGAATGCCATCCTTCAACCTTCTGACCTCCTGGTTCGAAGCTCAAAGTACGGTCGAAATTGAAAGATTTGACGTTCTTAACTGATGTCCTGAGTTAGAAGTTTGCATACAGAATCGCTTGATTCTTTCAAGAATTTGGTCGGCCGTTTTGGTCCACACAAATGGTTTGGGTCGCGGTTGTTGCGCAAATACTGCATATGCATATCCTCTCGATGTCCGGGACGAAATTCAGTGGATCGATGTTCTGGCGGCCGCGGACTCTGCGATGGGTGGATTGAGCGTGCTCGTCAACAATGCGGGCATCATCGGGCCGGAAAACATTGAAGAACTTTCCTTTGCGGATTGGAAGCGGACCCAGGAGATCAATGTCGACAGCGTATTTCTGAGCGTGAAATACGGCCTGAAATATCTGCATCAAAATCAACCGGCCTCGATCATCAACCTGTCTTCCATAGCCGGTCTGATTGCCGCCCACTGGCACATCGCCGAATTCTACGCCGGCCTGGGAACCGGCCTCCAGAGTGTGTATCATGTTCATGTACACACATCTGGGGTATCAGTTGTCTACGAGCACGCGTTTCGTCCTGGCCATCCACGTTCTAACGTCAATGGCGGTCACCCCGGGCAAGCCCATGCGCTCGGAGGATCTGGCGTTCAGCGTCAACACGAACGCCACTTTCATCCGCTCGTTGCTTTCCCGCCTGCAGGAAGCCGGATTGACGACTTCGCAGCTTGGTGTCGGCGGCGGAGCTCTGCTTGCCAAGCCTCCTGAAGAGATCCGGCTGCTGGAGGTGTATCGCGCGGTGGAGACTGGGGAGGTTTTTGCTCTTCATCGCCAGGGCCCCAATGAGGCCTGTGTTGTAGGGAGGAATATTCAAGCTGCCATTGGCCCTGTCCTCAACGCGGCGACCAACGCTCTGGAGGGTGAACTGGCGTCAACGACGATTGCGGACGTCGCCAACGAGGTGGCCCGCCTCGGGCAGTTCACGATTCCCTGGCAGGGCTGCTGATTTTATTTGCCCCTATATGTACTTGTGTTAGATACATAGATACTCTTATACTCAACCAGGCGACCGGCAGGTCGGTCGCTCAAAGAAGGAGAAAGCAGCAATGAAGGTCGTCGAAGTCCCCGAGTTTGGTGGGCCGCAGGTGCTCACGATCGTCGAAAAACCCACGCCGTCCCCAGCCGAGGGAACGCTACTGATCGAGGTCAAGGCAGCGGGCGTGAATTACGCGGATGTCATGGCGCGTTCCGGTTTCTATCCGCAAATCCCCCGAGCGCCCTTCGCGTTAGGCTTTGAAGTAGCCGGCGTGGTGCAGGCCGTCGGCCCGGGTGTGGATGGATTCAAGCAGGGCGATCCCGTTGCAGCCATCGTCTTCTCCGGGGGAGGTTATGCCACGCATGTCGTGGTGCCGGCTCAGATCGCTATTCCTCTCCCTCCGGGACTCGACTTCGCGCTTGCCACCGGCGCGCTGGTTCAGGGCCTGACGGCGTACATGCTCATCGAGGAAGCGCGGGTCAAAGAAGGCGACGCGATCCTCATCTCTGCTGCGGCGGGTGGCGTCGGAAGCATCGCCGTGCAGATCGCCAAGAGAAGGGGCGCGAAAGTGATCGGCCTCGCCTCCAGATCAAAATTCGAGCTGCTGACGAGGCTCGGCGCCGATCACGCCGTGGATCATGAGGACACCGGATGGCCGTTGTCGGTGCGCGATGCCGTCGGAGACCATGGCCTACAAGTTTATCTCGATTCGATCGGCGATCTTGCCACGGGGGCCTTCCCGCTTCTGAGCAACTTCGGCCAATGGATCATCTTCGGCGTGCGTTCGGCGAGCGGCAATCCGCTTCCGCCGGAAGCGACATTTGCGATGATCGAGAAGAACATCACGCTGCGTGGTTTCAATGTGGAAGGCAGTCTTCAGCATGTGCCGCGCGCGCTCGGTGATCTTTTCAAATGGATCGCGGAGGGCAGCCTCAAGGTGGAGGTCACGAAGTACGCGCTTGATGAAGCCGCCGAGGTTCACAAGCGGCTCGAAGGGCGCAAGACTACCGGGAAAGTCGTCCTGATCCCCTGACTGCGAATCGTCGCGTTCCTACTGGCGGACATGAGTCGTCGCTGCAAATCCGGCGCCGTTCACATGTCTCGCCTAAGAAGATCTGCCAAACTTCCGTCGTCGTCCCGCATGGAATTGAGCAGGGAGCACGCATGTCCACGATCCACCTCCACCAGACAACCACCTCGACCCCCGAGCAGTACGTCGCCGGGCTCACCGACTTCGGGCCTGGCCGCTCGCAGATCTTTGGCAACAGCGCCGACGAGTACCTCAAAGTGCATCACCGGGGCCCCTCACAGGCCGACGTCACCGAAGGCTCGGGCGGCATCTGGGAACGCCTGCACTACGACTGGTCTGACCCCAACCGCGTCGTCCTCACGACGACCGACTCCAACATGTGGGGAGGCCTGGACAGGGGCTTCTTTAAGGCTTTGGCAACTCGCGCCGGCGCGCCTGCGAGATTTCAATCAAGGTTTCGATGCGGATCAGCCGTCGCTCGTGGTCCTCGAGCCGGGCGGTCGTTTCCTTCCTCCCCGCCATGAGGGCGTCCACCCGCTCGCCCAAGAGTACGATGTCCTTGCCGTACTTGATCACTTCGGCGATGAGACTCATGCGGTCGCTTGCGGCGCGAAGAGCTCCACGATCCCTTGAGCCTCCTCGGCGTGTGCATCGAACCACGCCCTCGTCTCGGCAACCACCTGGGCACGGAAGGTGCCATCGGCAAGCGCCAGCTCGCGCGTTCGAATCTCGGAAAGGCTCGCATCGATCCGCGTGAGAGTCGCGCGCACTTGGGCATGAATGTCTTTGAGCACCGCGCGCGAAGCCACCTCTTCTTCGGGCTCGGTGAGAACGTTTCCGGAAGTGTATGCCTCGATGGCCCGACGCGCGAGTTCACCGGCGGAGACGCCCTCGCGTCGGCTCATCTCGCGAAGCTTCTTCACGCTCTTGCGCGGCACCAGGTATTGCTGGCGCATCAGTTCTTCGGCTTTTGCAGACATACCAGACTCCTCCGCCTTGAGTCCCATGAACCTCCAGGGCAACTATACCGGGAGTCCTACACATACACAACAGCATACACAGTTTCGACCTCGTGGCCCGGGCGACGTCCGGGCCCAAGGCCCGCCCTCACTCGAAATAGGCACCGTAGCGCATGAAAAGGCATCAAGCGCTACGTTTTTGCTACGGTGCCCGAGAGATGCGACAAACTCTCGACCAGACTGCTGAGCGGTACATCTTTTAGCGAACTGCCAAATCCACCAATGGCCGTACGGGCCACACCGACAACAAAGACTTCGCGTGAAAGCATGTAGGTGTCCTCGCAATTTGAAGCCAATCCGAAACCTGACTACCGATCGTTTGACAGCATCGCGCTACGAGCGCGCCAATCGCCTCTTTCACTACCCCGTCTACCAACTCGCTCGCTCATGGACGCGCCCCAGAGCCTGTTCCCAGGCACGTTGTGCAATAACGGGTAGTGCAGTCACCATCTTCTCAGCATGTGCCGAGGACGCATTGCCGCGAATCAATCGTCCCTTGATTCCGTGAACAATTGCCGCCAGTCGAAACAAATTGAAGGCAATGAAGAATCATCAGTGCACAGCCCATAAACATGAGGCACCGAAAAGCCCGTTGGCTCAAGTGCCCGCAGCACTCTCGCCTCACGGTCCACGGCGTGAGCGCCTTTAAGTGTGGTTCCCGGCGGCTTGCGACGCATCACATAAGTCTTGGCGGGCGTCACGAGCTTGTAGGTCGGATTGGACTGGCCACCCTTGAATTGCTCGACGGTTAGCGGGCCCCGAAACTCCGCGACGTTCTCTTCAAGCCATCCCTTCAGGCGTTCCAGCGCGACGCATCGCGACCGCCAGACGGCCTTTTTGTCGAAAACTGCTGTCTCGAACTTTCACTCAAGAAATCAGCCGTCCAGCTCCCGTTGTGCGGGAGGGAATTGTTTGCGAGCATGAGTGCGTATGGGGCCATCGAACGCATACGGCAGTGATTTCGGCCGAACCTTCGGTCTCGAGGAGGTGCCCGCAATCGTCACCAGGGTACTGCGGAAAAGTGAGATCGCGGTAACCGAAGTGGGCTCGGAGAATCCCACTCCCCGGCATACCGACCCATTTGCGTCAGAAGACGCCTACCTGATCGGCGTGCAACTGCGGGCCTTTCCTCACCACGAATACTGGGAGGACGGACGGCGGGCAGCCGTGCATGATCTCCAGGCAGGTGAGACGACGGTCTATGACCTCAAGCGCAATCCCATCGCGCTGATCGACAAGCCGTATCACGCGATCTTTTTCTACATCCCACGCGCCGCGTTTGATGCCATCGCGGAAGACGCGAACGCCCCCCGCATCAACGAGCTCAACTATGTGTCCGGAGCGGGGGTCGCCGACCGGACGACACTGTGTTTGGCCCAGTCCATGATCCCGGCGCTGGCTAACCCCGAGCGTGCTACCCGCCTGTTCGTCGACCATGTGACTCTCGCAGTCGCGATCCACGTTGCGCAGACGTACGGGAACCTGCGGCCGGTTGGGTCTATTCCTCGTGGTGGCCTCGCACCATGGCAGATAAAGCGTGCCAAGGAGATTCTGAGCGCCAATCTTGATGGGAGCGTCTCGCTGAAGGAAGTTGCACTAGACTGCGGGTTGTCAGTCAGTCATTTTTCCCGTGCCTTTCGTGTATCCGTCGGCATCGCGCCCCACCGCTGGCTCATCCAGCGGCGCGTGGAGGTTGCCAAGAACCTGCTCCCCAACCCACACCTGTCGCTCCCCGAGGTCGCTCTTGCGAGCGGTTTCGCCGATCAGAGTCACTTCACCCGGGTTTTTACGTGCGAGGTCGGCACTAGCCCTGGGAAGTGGCGTCGAAGTCTGCGGAGACCCGACACGGGCTGAATGTGCGCGATGGGTCGCGGTGCCTGCGGCCGGAGCCTCTGACATCTTTGGCCTCGACGCGGTCCCAAGTCCCGCACGCGTCGGTACTTGGCACCGGCGCTCACAGACAGAGATCGCCTGCGACGTTCAGAATAACCAGAACAACCGTCTCGCCCAACTCTGAGACGCGCCGGAGACGCCCCGGCACTCTGACCCGCCGCGCGTGGATGGCTAGGCGAGCCACAAGAAAGCCGCAGACTTCAACAAGAAGCGGCATGTTTCATCAAGGGCGCCGGCCAGCGTTCCTGCTGAAATGTATCTCCGTGGACTCGGGGGTCGACCCCGGTCGACGCACATCTCCACTCGACTCAGTTAGGAGGCTTGTCGTGACAAATCCATTTGACACCATCGTGCTCGTTCACGGTCTGTGGATGACAGCCCTCAGCTGGGAGAACTGGGTCAAGCGCTACGAAGACCGGGGATTTCGGGTCATCGCGCGCAGCTGGCCGGGGATGGAGGAAGACATCGACGCGCTGCGCCGCGATCCGTCGCAAGTCGCAACTCTTGGGATCACAGAGATTGTCGAGCACTACGAGGAGATCATTGAAAACCTCGACCATCCGCCTGTGATCATGGGGCACTCGTTCGGCGGTCTCATGACGCAGATTCTGCTCGATCGCGGCTTTGGCGCCGCGGGCGTTGCGATATCGTCGGCTGCCGCCAAGGGCGTGTTACTCCTTCCGTTCTCAACGCTCAAGGTGGTGGCGCCCGCACTGGGCAATCCCTTCAATGTGCACCGCGCCGTACCCCTCAGCGCTGAACAGTTTCATTATGCCTTTACGAACAACCTCTCGAAGGAGGAGTCCCTGACGGTATATCAGCGGTATGCCGTTCCGGGTCCGGACCATGTACTGTTTCAGGCCGGACTTGCGAATTTCAACCCGCATGCAGCCACCACGGTCGACTTTCAGAATAACGACCGGGCACCACTCCTCATGATTGCTGGAGAGTACGACCACATCTCGCCGCCTTCGGTCGTGGAGGCCAACACCAAGCTCTATTGCAAGTCCAGCGCGGTCACCGAGTACTCATTATTTCCGGGGCGCACTCACTACATTCTCGGTCAACAGGGCTGGGAGGAAGTCGCCGACTATGCGCTCGACTGGGCGCTCCGCAACGCCGCACCCCCGAGAGAGGTGCCTACTTCTGCGGCGCTGCCAATGTCGACACCCGATGCCGAGCAACATTGAGAGCAACGATGAATACAGTCAATGCGCTCCGGGTATCGGTCACGAGAAAGGTTATGGGTCGCTTGCTTGCAAGTATGCTCGTGGCGCTTGCGTTCTCGCTCTCCGCCTCGGCCAAGGTCGAACCCTTCCCGGCCTCCTTCAGAGTCATGGACGTACAAACCGACGGTGCCGCGATTCACGTGCTTGTTGGGGGCCAGGGCCCGGCGGTGTTGATGTTGCACGGTTTCGGGGACACCGGCGACATGTGGCAGCCACTCGCGGTCGCTATGGTGCGCGACCATACGGTCATAGTTCCGGACCTGCGCGGAATGGGACTCTCCTCTCACCCGGATACTGGATACGACAAAAAGACCCAGGCGCAGGATATGCTGCGGGTCCTCGAGGAGCTGAAGATCGGCAGAATCGACCTCGTCACCCACGACCTGGGCAACATGGTCGGCTATGCGCTGGCGGCGCTCGGGCCCGACCGTGTAACGCGTTGGGTCGCGATGGACGCGCCGCTTCCTGGCATCGGCCACTGGGACAGTCAGCTCAGCAATCCCAAGACCTGGCATTTCAACTTTCACGGACCGAACGAGGAGCGGCTGGTGGCGGGGCGGGAGCGCATTTATCTTGACCGCTTCTACGATGAACTGTCGGCCGACCCGAAGCATATCGACGAAGAGACGCGGGCGCACTATGCGAATCTGTACGCTCGTCCGCACGCTATCCATGACGCGTTCGAGCAGTTCGTTGCCTTTCCGCAAGACGGCGTGGACAACCGGGCATTCCTCGCCAAAGGCAAACTCACCATCCCGGTCCTCGCAATTGGCGGCGAGAAGTCCTATGGAGCGGCGCTCGCTGATGAGTTGCGCTTCGTCGCCACCGATGTCACTGCGCTCGTGATACCCGATTCCGGACACTGGCTCATGGAAGAACAGCCTCAGAAGACGGTTACCGCGATTCTGATGTTTTTGCGCAAGTAGCCAGGTCGACATGAGGCGATCAGGGCAAGCCGGGCATCCACACCATCCACATCACAAGGAGTCAGCCAATGCTCACGTCCGTCATTCGAAATCGGATTCCCTTCACAGTTATCGGAATCTTCACCGTGATTGTCGGTGCCCTGTGCGCCGCTCAGTTGATGCAGGCGGCCGCCGCACCTCCCGGGCATGATCGTGTCGTCTTCGCTACGACACTGCCAAACGTACCGGGCAAGACGATAACCGCGGTCAAGGTTGATTATCCTCCGGGAGTAAGCTCGCCCGCCCATCGCCACGCTGGAAGTGTGTTTGCATACGTGCTTTCCGGTGAAATTCGTTCCGAGAATTCCGCGACGGGACCGGCTCGCGTATACCACGCCGGAGAAGCGTTCTTCGAGCCCCCGGGGAGTGCTCATCTCGTGAGTGAAAACGCAAGCGCGAGTGAGCCCGCGAGCCTGCTCGCGGTCTTCGTCGCCGACGACGACGCGAAGCTGACCGTGCCGGCAAGGTGACTCGAGCCGTTCATATGCTTGGCCCGACTACCCCGCATGCGCGACTACCCTACTGTAGGAGCCTTAACCCATGAAAGCCATGATGGCGAATCGAGTGCATCAGTTTGGCGGCCCGGAAGTCATCACCTTCGAAGAGATCGCCCGCCCCGTTCCGGGCCCTGGGGAGGTACTGGTACGCGTACACGCCGCGGGCGTCGGGCCCTGGGACGGATGGGTGCGCTCGGGTCACAGTGCCATTGCGCAGTCTCTACCCCTCACGCTCGGATCGGATATCGCGGGGACAGTCGAGGCGGTTGGCCCGGGGAGCAGTCCGCATTTTTCGGTCGGACAGCCGGTATTCGGCGTCACCAACAAGCGGTTCACCGGTGGATACGCCCAGTTTGCGATCGCTCACGAGAGCACCGTGGCGCCTGCCCCACGTAACTGCAAGATCGTCGAAGCAGCTTCCATCCCAGTGACTGCGGTCACGGCCTGGCAAATGCTCTTTCAACTAACCGCCGTTACCGCCGGACAGCGGGTATTGGTGCACGGCGCCGCTGGAAACGTTGGCGCGTGGGCGGTGCAGCTTGCGCACAGCGCCGGCGCAATCGTTCTTGCCAGCGTGCGCGGCAGTGAGTCCCTGGAAGCTCGCGCGCTTGGTGCCGACGATGTATTTGAGCTTTCGGAAAAGTCCACGCGAGAGCACAGAGCCACCGTCGATGTCGTCATCGATACAGTCGGTGGTGACTCTCAAAAGGCGCTCTACGAGTATCTGCGTCCTGGAGGGACGCTCGTGTCTGCGGTATCCGAGCCGAACGCCGCACTCGCACAGAATCATGCTGTGAGAGCCGTTTTCTTTATGGTCAACGTGACCACACAGGATCTGACGAGAATTGCAGAACTCCTGGAGTCAGATCGACTCACGGTTCGTGTCGGAGAAGTATTGCCACTCGAGGCGGCGCGCCGGGCGCACGAGATGCTTGAAGGATCGCGAAGGAAAGGGAGCGGCAAAATCGTGCTTAGCACCGGCGCCGAGCGTATCTAGATACCAACTGACGCGGACGCAAACGATTTGAGCATCACACCCGGGCAGCCTCGGAATCTATCAGACACGTCTATCGAGGAGTGCATCATGACTGAAGTATTTGACGTGGTTGTCATCGTCGGCAGTCTGCGACGGGGATCATATTCGCGTCGTCTGGTGTTGCCGCTGGGTGTCCCAGATGTGCGCAGTGCATTGACGATATTGAAGGGACACGAACCAATGCCTGATTGATGGCTTGTTGTTTGATTGCATATGTGCAATCATTTGTTCGGTGAACGTCGTAGTCGACACGGATGTGTGGGTAGCCGGTGTCCGCGGATCAGGCCACGCAAATCGAGTATTGCGTCTTTGCCTAGAAGGACGTTTCCGACCCCTCATGGGGGCGGCTCTTCTGGCCGAATATGAGGATTTGTTGGGCCGCGAATCGATTTGGCGCGGAGCACGATTGACAACCACCGAGCGTGAAACGTTCTTGGATATATTTTTATCGATCTGCCAGTGGACAAGAATCTACTACGCTTGGCGGCCAAATCTACGCGATGAGGCAGACAATCACCTCATGGAATTGGCGGTCGCGGGGCAAGCTGATTATCTCGTCACGCGCAATGTGCGCGATCTGCGCGGTGGCGAGTTGAAGTTCCCCCGTGTTTCGGTGGTCACCCCAACACAACTGGTGAAGGAGCAACAATGAGCGCGTTGATCATACGACTGCCAGAGGAGAAAAGAACACGCCTGAAACTAGTGGCGAAGTCACGCAAGGTGAGCGTAACGAAGCTAATTGAAGAGATGACCACGATACTGTTGGCAGATTTCGATGCCGAGACGCGCTTCGAGTTACGTGCGGCACGCGGTCGTGGACGACTCGCGGACGGTCTCGCACTGCTGGACAAAGCGGCAGGGAAACGGATCCGGTCGAAGCGTAGTTTGTAGATTGGCGCGCCCGGACGGATTGCTTCGGGGCCTTCGGCCCCTCGTCCTCCGCTGCGCTCCGGACCGCCGCCGCTGAAGCGGCGACGTCCAACCCGGCGCGGCGCCGGGTTGTCGAACCGTCTTGTTGTCTGTCGGCGGTTCGAACTGCTTGTTTTCGGCCCATTGACCCGGGCTACCGAAGAACTTTTTTTGATTCAAATGTGCGCCCGGACGGATTCGAACCGCCGACCACCTGGTTCGAAGTCGAAATGATGATTTTAGGGTTTGTTATTTTTCAACCACTTAGCAGGCCCGCCCTCACTGGAAGTAGGCACCGTAGTGCACGAAAACGCATCAAACGCTACGTTTTTGCTACGGTGCCGCCAGCCCGATTTGACAACCATGAGCGGAACTCCGAGGGCCGCAGGCCATAGCGTGCAATGTTGCCTTCGTGCAGACCCTGCAGATCTTGCAGAGCCACTTCGCCGAAGCGCGGCAAATCATTCGCCGGTACCAGCAGTCGTGCTTGCTTACGAATCACGCCCAGCGTACGTTTCTTGCCGTCTCGGATGATCGATCCAATGACCTCTCGAATGCCAAGACGATTCTGATTGAAACCAATCAATACGACGTCTTCGGAGACGACAGCGTCGTTATCAAATTTGCGCCCGGACATACGCCCGGACACCAGATGCTATTGCTCGGACTCAAGAATACGGGGCCGGTGTTACTGGCGCAACGCCTGGTAGCCGATTTCGATTAGAGGAGCTGACGGAATCGGCTCGCCTGAAAGCACCGACCGTTTCGCTCGCGCGTACAGGCCGTAGCCCACCTTAACGAGCAGACCTTCACCTGCGAGTTTCCGCAGTTCGCGGCCGACGACATCGTAAGCACCGAAATCGGCAAAATCGTCGCGCACGAATACGTCCGTGCGCCGGGTGCGGCGAATACGCTCGGTAATGCGATCTCGGATAGTAGGCGGCTTCCT
>Ga0307516_10000737_pt1 | contig 44520 bp, 45 predicted proteins | sample 19_EM_MG_FD_203310 | JGI IMG/M metagenome (GOLD analysis project Ga0307516, IMG submission 203310) | Populus trichocarpa ectomycorrhiza microbial communities from riparian zone in the Pacific Northwest, United States - 19_EM | ecosystem: Host-associated > Plants > Roots > Unclassified | place... | reverse complement strand
CAAGAATCTGTTGGTATTTATTATTATTCCAAAGTTAATTGACAAATTATTCAAAAGTCCAAAATATTGACTCAGTTTTGTAAGTCACTGTACAATGTAAGTACGAGTAATAACCATAATATGTAAAGGTCTCACCTCAGGTCAGACATGGTGGTGTGGATGACAACTGAGGTGAGTAGAATAAGGTTCAAAGATATAAGTAGCTGATTGAAAAACTGTACAGGAGGTAGACACAGCACACAGTGCCATGTTGATGAAACAGACGACAAATATGAAATAGAGATAGAGTCGTTGAAAGTGTCCATAAAATGAAAAAGTGATGTGCACCTTTGGTGGCTGACACCTTACTTCAACAAGGCCTATTCATGATAGTTGGTCTCAGTGAGTGGAGCGAAGGTGGGAGCTCTGTTGGACATTAAAAACAAGAAGCAGGGAAGCAGTGATACAACCGTTGAGCGGCTGCACCTGTATTTGCGCTTTTCCCATGGTTTTGTCACTTTAAATGAATATAATGCTGCTTCCATTACAAACATCTTCTATTGGAACTGATGGTGTGAATGGCTACCTATGGGGTCTAAACATCACTGTCCCACCTTTTGTCATAATCTTGGGAACAGTCATCCATGAGGGCTTAACCAAGAATTGATACAAAACCTTTCTTTTCTCATTGGAAAAGACCAGTGAGGGGGGGCCAGTCATTAATAATGATATTCTATGACCTATCACCCTATCCATTCACTACTATTGACTATAGACAATCTGAGGGCTTGGGGAACTCATAAGAAAGAGCAGGATGCCCAGCATCACAGTGTGTGACACACGATCACTAATGTCATGATGCCGAGCATGTGAATTACCAGAAATAGAATGAACTCTGGAAACGGAACCGTTGATAGCTTCTGAGGAACAGGAACTGGTCGCTGACGCTCCAGACTGACAATCCATGGAAACAGGACCCTGATCACTCCAATCAAACCTTGATGTAGCATTCTAAAATGCTTGTGAAACGACGTGTTCTTGGCACTCCACTCCACAAGGGCTGGTTGCCCTCTTGACACATTGAAAATATATTGAAATGACCCAAAAGAATCTTCTCGAACATGCCTTACAGCCAATACCCTAGAAACCGATTTGTTATGGACTTATCTTGTGATAAACCTTATATATATATTTCATCTCTCATCTTGTATAAAAACCTGTTGTCCCCTGCCATGTACAGTAGATTAGAATGGGCCCCCACCCAGATCAAATCCTCTCTCTCTCTCAGTGATTGTTGAGTGTGATAAGATTTTCTAAGTCTCATCCAAAGAGAGTCTCAGTGAACTCTGAGGAAACTTGATTCCTTAATACTATTTTATTGAATCACCCCTTGAGCTTCGACATGCATGAGCTTGTGTTGATTCTCTACCAAAAGACATACGAGACCAATCTACTATGAATTAAAGTGGATTATTCCTGCCACTCTTGAACTTAATTGTTGAGAGTGTTGTTGGGTGTTTGAGGTGTTTGTAGAGCTCTGATCAGAGTCTCTCCCATTTTCGGTGCTCATCACAAACTCGCCTCTCAGCGGTAGGGACAACAAGAGATAGGGACTGGGAAAATGGCCTGATTAAGGCAATGAGGATGAGCACAGGAGTGAGGAAGCAAAATCAGAGTGAAAACAGCAATGAAGGTGACAGCTGCCAAACCCTATCAAATAATTGACAGGCAGACCCCTGCCAGCACATGAAAATATCAGAAACAAGGAATGAGTAGACTTCAGCCTCTATGAAGCAGTGGACAGCAATCAGATTATATTGCAGAAACAGCCACAAGAATAAGATTAAGCTGCAGGCTTAGGGGATGCCAGATGGCATGGGTGATAATCCAATAAGAATACATTATGATATCTGTAACAATATATAGGATAAACTGAATAGTATATTCTCATGGTATTATATAATGCAAGACAAGATGATTATTTTAACACCATCCTGGAGGAGAAGTTGGTCAATAAAAACATTGACTCTAAAGAAAGAGGTGATGTCATAAAATATATGTTTTTCACTGCTATAGCTATATTTCTTTCCTCTCTTTATTTATATCCAGCATACTATATATCAACCACCACTTACATATGCAATCCATGGATCCCACCTATTTGTATTCCCATTTGGTCATGTTTAATATTCCATTGTTATATAGTCTAGTAACGACACTCTCTGGTCCCAGCTTCAATATTCTCTTCTGTAAACAGATGTGTCCTTATTGTACTCTACCATTATATATCTAATAAACTCTCTTCTGCTGATGAACAGCTTGTTGCATGCCTATCAAGATTAGTCCCTCATGTCTCGCAGTTATCCCTGTCTTGCCCCTGACAATCTGTTATTTTTACTATAGTGTTATACAGAATATTGTGAAAAGAACATAAAAAATTAGAAAATGTTCTGATTAGACAAAGAAAATCTTTTTTGGATTTGCAGAATATACTAATATACATATATACAGTAATAGCCATAGCCAACAATTCAAACTGTGTCATTTTTCTAAATTCCAAAATGCACAAATGACATCCATTTTTCATATGAAACCCCTTGTTTCCTCAACTCACAGATAGCAAGATGTAGGCCTTCAGCGGCCAATGTAACCTCTGGCTCATTTTGTTTTTCACAAACTTTTGCATAAACCTTCTCTGCAACTATAGGACCAACAAAATCTGACATGCTCCACAATGTTCCAATTGCTCCCAAAAATCCAGCAGTAATAAAGCCACCAGTAAGGTGCATTGCCTCATTTATCAGATTGGCATCACCCATGGCTGTTTCACAAGCTGACAGAAAAACAAATTTTGCATTTGGAAGATTGCTGGAAATAATTTTTTCCAATTCCAGCTGGCCATCATAAAGCACCAAGCTACTTTTGAGAGGATCATCATAATTCTGCTGGCCATGACAAGCAAGATGTAACCATGAAGCATTTTGCATTTCCTGAGACACTTTATCAACAGTAGCATGTGAATCCAGAAGTTGAACAGGTTGGTAGCTGGTTAAAAGAGATTGAACAATAGCAACTTCCTTTGAAACAAATGGCAGACTCTTGAAAAACAGGTCAAGTGGTCTGGAAACACCAATGATAGCACATGTATTACAAGTCTTCTGTGAAATCTGCTTTCTTGCTTGAATCAGTCCAGAAAGTGTAGTTGTATATGACTGAATATATGGGCTTTCAACTGGTGCAGCTGCATGAATTGGCAGATATGTCAAAGGACCTGAAGTGCACCACCAAATTCTTCCAGCATGTATATTATTTTTTTGGAGTTCTAGAAACACAGGTTCAACAACAAACTTCCATAGCCATGAGATCACAGTTGTAAATTGATTGTCTGATGTAAATTCAGGTGCAAGTCGACCAGTTCGGTCAGTATTTCGAGCTTTGATACTGTATTGTCTAAGAGCAGAGCGCAAACCATTCATCTGGTGATTTGCATCATTCTCAGAAAACTTCAGATTGACTGAAATTGGAGGATATTCTGGATATAAAATAATCAAAGCATTGCTTTGAATATTTGTGCAATTTAAAACAATTACAGGACCATCTTGTGCAGCATAGGAAAGTTCCAAATAGTCTGAGGAATGAAGAAAGCTATGAAAACCATCATATGAGCGGATTTCTGCAATTAGCTGCTTGTACCTAGTAGCCTCAGATTGGAGAAGAAAAACAAAAAAGTTGTCATCATATTTTCCAGAAAGATGTCTTTTTTGAGTAAAAAGAGTGGAAAGAAGTTTGAGATCACAGGCTTTCTTTGGATATTGATTACTAAGCTTGATATATTCATCTCGGAGCTTCCATAGTTGTTGATGAATAACAGACAAACCTTGTTCTACAAATTGAACAGCTAATGCAAAATGAGTGGATTGAACTGCAAGAGCAACTGCAGAACATGTTGTGCTGGCAAGTGTGTGGGTCTTGATATAATGATACCGGACTGGAAGTGGAAGTGCAATGGAAATTAAATCAGGAAGTATAGCAAATGCTTTTTTATAAGCATTTAATGCCACAGATGAATCTTCAGTAATTGTAAAGCTTGCTAATAGAATTGCAGCAGACCAAACAATGGAGGGAAGAACATTAGACCCATCAAGAATCATGTTGAGAGATGAAAGTGCAGATTGATAGTAGTCTTGATTCATATCATGCTTGTAACAGTATATGAATGAAATAGCCAGATTATAGTATCTATCTGCAAGCTTGGGGTGGTCTGAAGATGTGTTATTCAAAGATGTTTGATTATACTTCAAAGCAGCCTCAAGATCATCAAGCTTCTCTAATTTTTGATAGCTATCTAAATATGAAACTCCTAGTGCAGCCTGCCTATCTGCAAGATCTGAATGATCTAGAGGTGTGTTATCCAAAGCTGCTTGTCCATGCTTCAAAGCAGCCTGAAGATCATCAAGTTTTTCCAATCTTCCATAGCAATCTGAATATGAGGCTGCCAGAGCTGCCTGCCTATCTGCAAGCTTAGGATGTTCAAAGGGTGTATTATTCAAAGCTGCTTTATCATACTTCAAAGCTGCCTCAAGGTCATCAAGCTTCCCTGATCTTCGATAGCTATCTGAATATGAAACTGCCAATGCAGCCTGCCTATCTGCAAGCTTGCGATGATCTGGAGGTGTGTTATTTAAAGCTGCTTGTTTATACTTCAAAGCAGCCTCAAGATCATCAAGCTTCCCCAATCTTCGATAGCAATCTGAATATGAAACTGCCAGTGCAGCCTGCCGATCTGCAAGTCCAGGATGATCCAAGGGTGTGTTATCCAAAGCTGCTTTATCATACTTCAAAGAAGCCTCCAGATCATCAAGCTTTCCCAATCTTTGATAGCAATCTAAATATGAGGCTGCCAGAGCTGCCTGCCTATCTGCAAGCTGGGGGTGTTCCAGAGGTGTGTTATCCAAAGCTGATTTATTGTACTTCAAAGCAGTCTCAAGATCATCAAGCTTTCCCCATCTTTGATAGCAATCTGAATATGAAAATGCCAGTCCAACCTGTCTATCTGCAAGCTGGGGATGTTCCAGAGGTGTGTTATCCAAAGCTAATTTATTATACTTCAAAGCAGCCTCAAGATCATCAAGCTTTCCAAATCTTTGATGGCAATCTGAATATGAAACTGCCAGTGCTGCCTGCCTATCTGCAAGCTTGGGGTGTTCTAAGTGTGTGTTATCCAAAGCTGCTTGTTTATACTTCAGAGCAGCCTCAAGATCATCAACCTTTCCAAATCTTCGATAGCAATCTGAATATGAAAGTGCCAGTGCTGCCTGCCTATCTGCAAGATCTGGATGATCTGAAGATGTATTATCCAAAGCTGCTGTATTATACTTCAAGGCAGCCTCAAGATCATCTATCATCCCCAATCTTTCATAGCAATCTGAATACGAGCCTGCTAGTAAAGCCTGTCTAGATGCAAGATCTGGATGATCTGGAGGTGTATAATCCAAAGCTGCCTTATCATACTGCAAAGCAGCACAAAGATCTTCAAGCTCTTCTAGCCTGGCATAACGCTCTTTATGCAAAATTGCCAGAACAGACTGCATATAAGCAAGTTTTGGATCAACTCTAGATGTTGACTGTTCAATATTGCTTCTCAATCTCAATACCCATTCAAGATCCTGCAGTCTTTCATATTTCAGAAATAGTGCCACATATTCATTTGCTTCTTGTCCTGCAAAAAAAGTGTATTATAATATTAGTAACTTTTTTAAACCATCTCCATAACTAGTTGCAATAGATATACCTTTTACTGCACACTTTTTCTGTTACCCAACTGTTAGCCCTTGTCAAAGTACTGTAGTTATGCTACAAACCTTGCTCCAGTTTGCCTAGTTTTATTTGATTCATCAATGATCAATCCATGTTTACTGAATTATATAACAAAACCTACCACATCCAACTCTGACAATATATTCTCCATGTTGAAAGGAAGGTTCTGAAAGCCATCCAGCAAATTGCTTAGTATAATAGAACCTTCAGAGTATTGCTTGTCCTGATTGATCATCCAGTATCTGTTCAATTGAATTTGTCAAATCTAGACTCACCTCATTCAAGATAATGAATCCTGTTTTGCCATCTTCAGACTGAGCCTCAATATGTATCATCTTCAGACAATCAGCAGCTGTCTTCAGATAACTTATAAAACTTACGTTGACATTGTTTTCTGCAGGATTATTTGTTGAATTGTCTTTCTAGAATCTCCAAATTCAGCACCACTGACTCTCCATTTCAATTTGTCAATCTGATACTTACAACATTAGATGCTATTCCAACATCCTTGCCAGCCACAAGCACCACCTTCAGATAATCAACAGCTATTCTTTAAACAAATCATAGGACTTACATTGTCATTTTCCTCCATACAATTACTCGCCAAGTTGTTTCCCTAAAATTAATGTCAATGGTCCATGTCATATATAATATATTTCAAGATATTTTCTGTGGATTCACCAAACTCACCTGCCAGTGATTTGAAACTTCCTCAACATCCTCAGGCTATTTGCAGATTTCAATCCATGGACAAATTATTGGGTTGAACAATAAACTCACCTGCATGCAGTCTACACCAGTCTCCATGTTTATTGTGATCATGTTCTCGTGTTCACAGCTGCAACCTTGTTTAATGCCTGCAACCTTGACTGGAAATTGGGGCATCATGTTACCTCTGCTGTGCACCGATTTCCGTGTTCGGTGTGATCATATTCTCATGTTCACGGCTGCAACATTGTTCAACGCCTGGGACATCAGTGATAATTGGGCCACCATACCTCAGGCTCTTCTGTGCGCCGATTTCCGTGTTCGGTGTGATCGTATTCTCATGTTCACAGCTGCAACGTTGTTCAACGCCTGGGACGTTGACTTGAAATTGGGCCACCATACCTCTCCTGTGCGCCGATTTCCGTGTTCGGTGTGATCATATTCTCATAGTGTTCACAGCTGCAACGTTGTTCAACGACGTTGACTTGAAATTGGGCCCCCATACCTCTTCTGCACGATTGTGATATCTTGCGGTTCAGTCATGTCGTAAAGCTATGGGTAGGTAGTTCGTGGTTGAGGACCAAGATGCTAACCCTTTGCCCAGCCATGAGGCTGAGCAACGTGATTTCTTGGGCACGAGTCATCCTTTGTTGTGTCAGGTGTCAGGACGGTGGCGCGCCTTCGAGATGCGATGTTTAACCCCCAGTGCTCAGACGTAGTGCCGGCGACTGGACCTGCGACAGCCTGAGCGGAAATGGCCCCACGACTCTCACCACATCTACCTGTGTGTAGCTCGATGGTTCGTCAGCTTGCACAAGTGTGTCCTTGCTCACTAACATCGCCACGATAGCGCCTAGGGCACCAATCCAACTTGTGCTCCCAGCATGGCGTTTCTCCCAAGTCCGGATGACACAAGACATTATTTTCCCCGTTCGTCCGAGAAATATAACCCTCTTCTAGCGGGGGTGAGGTATACTACGGATACGAATCTGTCTCGATCCCTATGCAGCGCCGCTCTCTTTCATCCCCCTCTCACTCATCTATGATCGCCCCTCATTCGTTGACCCGAAGAAGCGGCAGGAAGCGCTTCACAGTGTTCCCTCTGCCATGGACAACACTCACATTGGAACAGTGGCGTCCCGCCAGTGGGTAGAACAACACAGCGCGCTCATCACCATTTCATGTTCCTCGACACCGTCTTCTTGCCTGCTCCGTGAACGACTATATAATACAGACCTTCATCTACGTGAGCCCACATCTGCCAGTGGACAACCCACACAGAGGATTCCAATAATGTCTCTCTGCCCAATGGACCTTTTGACTCTCAGATATGTAAACCTCCGGTGTCAAAGCCATCCTCATTCTGTGTGAGCAAAAGAAGCTATAACGACCACACACACTGCTGAAGCTCACACACTGCTGAAGCTCACACACTGCTGAAGCTCACACACTGCTGAAGCTCACACACTGCTGAAGCTTCCTCTGCACAGTTCTGGACCTGCCGCAGTGTCAATTGCTTGGATGGTGAACACTCAAGGTAAGATCGAGCCATGTGCTTCTCGGCACGACGATCCCACCTTACTAGGCTCATTTCTCAAGAGGCCGTCGCAAAACGCCGCGTCGAAAAATTACCTACCCGGATGGTTGGTCGAGGATGAAGCAACTTAGCAAGCCCCTGTAGCTGAATGACAAGATACCCCAAGAATACTTATGCCGTTGATGAACTCGAGGCCAAGGAGGGTGACCAGGAATATGATGATGAGAGGGCGATGATGGTATGGAGCGAGTACTTGGAGACGAGCATGTCAGGTATGGAACGGACGGTGATCTCAAAACGCCCGTTGGTGGTTTAGAGAAAGCAGCGGGCTCTGCCCCGCCATGTTCCAAAAACCGAACCAGTGTTGACACAATGAATGAGATACTTGGTCACATTTCCTGACTGTCAGTGTAAAAGATGGCGTTTATTCTGCAAAGTGGGTTTGACGAACTGAATCTGAGATGGCTCTTTGTGGGGAGCTCGAGTATAACGACGAGACGCTCACATCTGGGCGGCAAGACAAAAATACCACCATGATAACACAAGTCGTAGAGATGCTGTCTAGTTCCCTCAGTTGGTGATGCACTCTATGTATATTTACCTGGCAGGAGAAAACATGATTGGAGCCTTACCACAGGGGACCACCGTTTGCACTGGTGTAACTTCGCAGGAGCCCTTTTGTTCCTCCATCGCCGTTCCAACCCACTCGAAGGTATTCGCGTCCGAGCTTTGAACAACCACCCGTGCTCGCCCCAACGCCCATTACCACTCTAATCATACACACCATCCCATCTACCTCTTCCGTCGCTGCCGTCTGTGGCTCTACCCAGACAACAACCGGTCCCATATCCCACGACGCAACGAATACCGTTCGACGCCATAGGTTTTCCAGCGAGCGAGGACATCTTTCGATATGTTTGAGTCCATCTGCAACACATGCAGATAAATATAACAACGATGACGATAAACCTCGCCTTCAACCATCCTAACACATCTTCCACGTCTTCCTTACTAGCCTTATCGAGGGTAAAATGGTGAAGTCGACATATCAAGTCCTTGTCGCCCGGTACACACTCGGCCAAGATCCGGCTCCAGTTTGCCAACACAACCTGGCGACAATCCTCGTGATCGTCATCCAGTGAATCTGGCCCCTCTGGATGTGCTTCTAGAAAAAGCAGCCCACAAGTTTATGATCCCAGCGTAGCACTTGGCCCATTCGTTACGCAGGAGGACACCACAGCGTCTGGGATGATCCAAAAATTCCCAGCAATAACTCCCAAGATCAAATTTGCGAAACGAGACCAACCCCCGCGTCACCTCACCGTCGGTGAAATCATTAACCGGTGACCAGGATTTCTGCAGCACGGCCAGTGCGGAAGGTTGCGATAGTGATGGGAGTTCCGCAATGATCAAGGCTGATAGAATTATGGTAGGATGCGAGGATATTTGACATTGACATGCAAGATCCATGAGTTTGGAGACCCGCTCGAATAACTTGGCTGGGCGATCTTCACAGGCCTATTCCTCGCGAAAATCAGAACAGTGATGATGGCAATGAGGCAAATTAGCAAATTACACTCAGGTATTCCTTGAAAGCATAAAGCCCCGAATCTAAATCGTCTCGATCTTGGCCAGACCATTTGCTGGACGCCAGAATACATGACTCCCAGGAACGGGAACTCTCGTCAAGGTATTCAAGAAGGGCATTTTGGCACAGCGGGTTGGTTTCTGGGATGCGGTAGGATAGCTTGCGAATTATCAGGCCCACTCTCACGGCACTGGAAACTGTGGTAGAACTAACGATGGGTCGTAACTAATTGAAGATGGCTTACCTGATAGAGGATTTCCGTTTGTCATAATCTCGCATGAGATCTGCCGTGCCTCGGACAAAGTCTGCGTTGATATTCTGCATATCAACATGGTATCTTCCTGCCCGGCTCTTGTCATAAAGAAATTGAGGAAAGGAGGCGTGGAATGGGTGGACTCCTCGGGGGGCGTAATGGTCGAGATATAAGACAGAGTGCAAACCACGCAAAATATGCTCGACCTGTCCAGGATGCAAACCCAGGATGGCATCCAGAGACTCTACGCTTTCCGGGGGATATTCATAATGTCGAGAGCGAACCGAAGTTAGGACACCTCCCAGTACGCGCAAAAGGAGGTCGGTATCGGGATAGATTGAGAGGACTTGCATGTACAACTTGTCAAGTTCCGTGAATGCTGACGAGCCAGGTTTGGATACTTCGAGTATTTCCCGTAGCCGATAGATGCATGAGGAGAATTTTTCGTCAACATACTTCAGGATTGGAAGCATAGATGAAGTAACCACCAGATCGATCGGCGAGCAGCTGGACAATCTCGGCCACGGTTTCGGAACATGCTTCATGATGGCGGCATGTCTTTCCGAGTTATGGACTGTGCTGAATCCGGTTCGAAGGAATAGACGAAGACCCTCTCGTGCTTGGTGGTCTCCGTAGATCGACAGTGTCGTGCTGGCGCTCATTGCGACAGTGTGGAAAAAGTGACATATTTGGGTTTCAGGTCGACTGAAAATGAGAAAACGGAGAGGGAGAGCATGAGTATTCACAAGATCAAGAATATGTAGCAAAAGCCCAAACTGATCCCCATCACATTCATCCAGACCGTCGACAATCACTAGAAAAGGTGGCGTTGGAGCTGACGAAGAGGATGAAGGCGACAAAAACGATAGAACAAGCAGTTACTTCAACTGCGCTGAATGTTGTTTGTGGAGGATCTGCAGATCATCCTCGACGGCTTTGCAAATGCCTTGCCTCGTTTGGGGAATTGAGTGAGCAATTTGGAGAGCAATCGTCGTGAAGAACCATCGAGCATGGTTGCGTGATGGAGCTGAACGAGAGAAGAGGAAGTTGGAGGCCAACTGCCCGCGTGCTAAGCACGTTTCCGACACCGTCTGCGCTATTGCCGATTTTCCAGCATCGGCAGAGCCATGAAGCCAACCGATCTTGGTCTGGTCTGAATCAATCCAGCGTTGAACCTTGTTCAAAAGTTCCTCTCGTGTTCCAGGTAGACACTTGGGAGGGGGGGGCCGTTCGGCAGAATCGAAAGCTGCCCCGGGTGAGGATGCACGAAATAGTTCAAGGAGTCCTGTGGGTGTTCGATTAGTGTACGAGTTGGGGGTCCTCCACGAACTGACCTGTCTCCGATAGCTGTATGGATATTGTCTGAGGGTTGTAGTGGAAGTCGCCCTGGACATCAGTAAATGTGCCGTTCGGGATATGGAGGTGAAAAATCGACGATAGGCTAGAAGAGAGCGTTGACCATGAGGCCAGCCGACCATGTAGTTCCACACACCGCCATACATTCAGGGCGCTTGTATTCATACGTCTCAAACGCCGCAGTCCCAACAATCATGGCAAGATCTTAGACCATTTCTGCCTCACCTCGGACCACCAGTCTGTTCCACAATGGAAGTGACCTTTTTTCATTTGCAATATTTCCCCGCTGCTTTTGAGTCAGAAAGAGAAGATTTGCCACGAACGTCGCCTACTTACTCTGGCAAATGCAGTGGGGGGGAGGGTGAATCCTGTCGAGCGTGAACAAAAACATGGCGGGACTTGTCTGGAGCTGTTACTACGGCGGAAGATGGGTATGGTGGTTGACAAAAAACATTGGAAGACGGACCTATGGACGGGACAAAGACTGCGGTATCATCGAGATGGGCTTGAGTTGGTGGCCAGGTCTGCAAGACGCATTGATTGAAATGTTGGTCCAGTACACTGGCACAGCTGTGCGCTCGAGGGGCCAGCAGCAAAACTACTCTGGGGAGCCGGCTCAAAAATACATGCCAACTGGCATGGTTGCGTTCACCAATGTCAGTCGGGTCTGTACATTCGCATTGGTCGTTATATACCGCGCTTGTTTGTCATTCTGGGGTGCAAGACCTAGGCATGATTGCGCTTGAGGATCATGAGAGAATCGAAAGCTCACCTTGTAATGCCGGGTGCGGACATACGACCCTACGATGAACTTGACCCTCTCCATCTCTGTCTGGGCTGGCATTGTCATCTTCCGATGTTGGTACATTGCTTCTCAGTAGTTGAACAATTTGAGACTATGTAGGCGCGAACAGTTAACTTGGGGAATAGATGCATCGTCTCGAATGTACCTGCCGGCATATATGGTCAAGCACCGAGATCAATAGGTCCTTGATATGTCAGGCGCATGACGTTCGTTCGTCCAGTGCCGTGTTAATTGCTGAAGGGAGTCCCCTGTTCGGCTGGGTGCAGGTAGCTATCGGCATCGGGACGTCGCGGTCAAGATCATCGAGCGCGGCCATTCGGGGATGACTCGGATTGATGGGCAACTGGCTATATGAGCCCTGCGTTGGATAGTCTGGTTTCACGTGGGCAACATGAACCGTGGTTGCCCAATCTTTAAGCGAGAGATCACGTGTAGCCGAAATATCACAAGGAAATGGCGACGCGTCTCTTAATGATCGCGTCGCAGGCCACAAGAGACTCTCATCATTTGTCTGATCTGTCGTGCGTAGAGTAAAATTTCCACATTAAAATTCCACGACAGTCGCCGCACCAACGTCTGCCCATTGGAGCTTTGAATCGGACAAGTGCCGTTGCCGAGACCCATGTAATCCGCTCGCTGGGTCAACGGCACGCTTCGCCTCGCGAACCAACTTGTCACCGACAATCTGAGCTGAAAATGGCGTGAGCATGGGAAGGGATGAGCAGATGTCCTTGTTCGACGTGGTCGTAGAGAACATGTCATCGCGCCTCGTGTCTGACCTCCCGTACTTGTTGCACCTGAACTCTGATATCTAGCATCAAGGACGAGTCCAGGTCTGTGGACTGCGTTTGCTTGATGATGCAAAAAAGAATGCAGAATCCCATGACGTGCGGTGATGCCGATATCCTTCCCCGTCTCGTCTTTCGTTCGAAACAGGTGATATAGAAATTCGCCAAGTCCCCAGTTGCTAGCGGCTTTGAGCGCATTGAGGGCGGCGCCGAGCTTCTCTGCATCTGTTCTGGGAGGGGTATACGTCCGCTTGGTTTGCGTTTTGGCTATGGGTTCCTCTGGGTGCTGAATACCCTCTTCGCAAGAAGTAGCTCTCTGCTTTTTCGAGGGTGAGGGATGCTCGTGATCCTGCCGACGAGGTAGCTCGTTTTCTCCATGTTATGCGTCCTGTTTGTGTTTGCTTATACATCCAAGGTCGTCCCGCGGACAGGAGAATACAGATATTGAAAAGGTTATGATTGCCAGCTAGTATTCGGTGCCAAAGGAGGGACAGGGTGGCTTAAATATGAAGGAGACGGTAGATGTGAAGAGCTGCCCACCAACGGGGTGGGTGTAGTTGGGAAACGGAACCAGCCATAAGACATAGGTCGCGTTCAACGCGAGGTGAGTCGATAACAAACGAGCTTGGCATGTGACAGATTGCCTCATTGAGCAGTTTCAGTTATAAGGCGATTTCGTTATGTGATTCGTTGCAATTGGGCAACCCCGGTTCATGTAGCGCGCGTGAAATCAGACTCTATATGATCGTTGTCCCATCGATACTAATAGACGATCATTTAGAGTCTGACTAGGGGAGACAATGCGTCGGAGGCTTGGAGCTTCTTTGTCGCTCTGTCACGGTGCCAACCCAAACAACGGAACGTTATGCAGACCGGCCAGACTCAACGCGCCCTCGATCCTGTCTGCCAGAACCTCGCAAAGCTCCCAGCTCACTGACCGACTTTCTCGCATCCCACAAGGCCGCTCCGACGAACCATAGGGAGGAAGGCATTGGAACACGTGTCACGATTGACAGACACCGTCGCAGACGAAACAGTTACTCCAGAGGGGTCGGACTTACACGTCGGTACAATCGAGAGTGCGTGTAGGAGTGCAGGGGCGTCTCTGTTTTGGACGACGTACAGTCAGTGGGTGCATCTGACCATACTCCTCCCATGATCAATGCCATCCCGTCCTCAATGTTACCGGCATATTTAGCTTGGGGCGCGGCGCTGAAGATTTGCCTCAGTGTCGATGATCCCTCCACTTACTCTACAAATACTCCACATCACGATCCTCCCTCTGCGAAAGCTGCCTGTGCTCAACTTGCCATCGAACAAGGCATCCTAAATCCTATCGAAACATTCAATGACGAGCATACTCTTCTCTCTCTGGTCGATCCTGGCAAAACCCCATCATTGTCGGCGACTAAATGCCTCCCATTGAAGGAGTTTTACACGGCGCTTTCGGGACGCCGACCTTTGCCTGTCCCCGTGAATCCACTTTCTTGCGATTGACCCCAAAGCGTTTCTCAACACCCTAATGTACGATGCAAAAGGAGCAAGACTCTCTCTCAGAAGTGGTTTACTGGGTGGGAAATCATTCGCGCAAGTATCAGGTCATCCCATACAGAGATGTGTTCGGCTAATGATCAACATTGATAGTTCACGGCTGCATTCTACGGCTTGAAAGCCCCACAAAGTGTACATCTATGGTTGAATCAATATTTCCTTCTCAGTATACCGCAACAAGGGCTATTGGCCTTCTGGCCGTATCAAAGGGCTTAGTCGATCATTATCCGGTTTGGAGAGGCAAGACAGAAAACTGGGAGAACAATTTTGCATCCAATCGTATCCGTCCTCATCTGGCAGAGCTGTCCTCAAAGATTAATTTTGACATTACTTTCACTCCCTTCATAGACTGCGGAGGTGAGTCCTATTTTTACGCGCTACGTATCTATGGCTGAATCTCTTCAAGGTCATGGATGTACAGTTGAAGCCCGTTTATCCGAGACGCCGGAACTCGCACGAAGATGGGCCGTCGAACCAGATTATCCTTCTCTACGCACCGCGAAATAGCCGTCCTCTGTTTAGCTGCAAAAGAAGGGTTATTTGAATACATCAAATTCAAAGGCGAGTCTCCACCGGTCGGACACCAAACGTGGTTCGAGTTGGCGTGCGAAGGGAAAATTCCGGGCTTTCCTAAGCGTAAGAAGCCAACCGAAGAGGTAGAAGATGATTATGAGGAAGGACAAATAACAGAGGGCTCGAAAAAGAAGAGAAGAAAATTATTGTCTTCGTTGGACACGACTTGGTCAGCCAAACTGGGGATAACATTCCACCCGACGCGCCTGTCACTGCATATCCTACATAGCAGCCTTCTGGAACATCCAGTTCCGTTTCCAACGCGTGTACTTTAGCCATACCTGCTGCACCCGCCGTCCAACAACCTGCGCGTTGTAAGGGCAAGAAGAAGAAATCGAAGGCCAACCGACGGCGGCATCTCAACGACCCTCACACATCTCTCGGATCTTCCCTATGTCTCATTTCCTATACTCCCTATACTCCCTATACTCCCTATACTTCATCGCCACAAGGGTATCCTGTCCCTCCCCCTTCCTTTTATTTCGGTCCTCCGAGCGGCACCCCTTACCCCTACGGTCCTGGATACGGGTACGGACCACCAGTAATGCTGCCGATGGGATTCCCTTATGGTCCACCCGATCATCATCACCATCATGTACCAGCACAGCAGCCGCAGCGGGGAGGGTTAGCTTTGCCTGGATCGAGGCCTTGTGACAAATACGAAGAGTTGGCCAATAAATGTGGTTTAGAGGAACGTTACACTCTTGCGCAGACACGGCCAATGAGCTAGGGAGTCGAGACACAAGGGAGTTTGGGTTCCAGATTGTCCATGAACGTCCCTTTGTTGTCCAGTGTTAGATTTCACGCACATGCTCTTCTTTTGTCAGAACTTTCTCCACGTACCAAATTGAAATTGTGAGCCACCTCTGTGACACATTAGGCATGGTTGCCTTCATCCATACGTCAAGCATAACCTGCCAACTTCCAAGACATCTTGCCAGAGACTTATGATTCGGCTACACCTCAGTATTCGTCTTCCAGAATCATATTTAGTCGGGGATGGATGGGAGCAGCGCAATCTACGAGGGATACGACGATCGCCCCAGGAATGTGGTAAAGCCCCTTGCCAGTTCGATGTTATCGACATGATGCGGGAAACGTCAAGTACGATGTTCTTACATGGATGCCTCCCCGTGCATTGAAAAAGTCGTCATGTCAGTCAAAGGTTTTCAGGTCAACCTTCACGTTACATAGGCACATTAAACTCTACTTTTGAGACGATCCAATAGGTGGACAATTAGACGCGCCATTCAATATAATCCATCCAACGAATCACGTTTTCTCTCCATGGAAGAAGATGCATAAACATCTGTTACGGACGCCTTGACCTTGGGTAGATAGTCTGCGATAACTGAATCGAAAGTTGGAGCCGTTGCCGGAGCTAATAGGCAGGGTGTCAATAGGCAATCCAGGGTGAAAGACAATGCGCTTACGCTGCGCTGCTCTTGCTGCAAGAGAGTTCTGGAACATCGTAGAAACAATGAGCCGCCGAATAGCAGGTCCGTCAAGTGACTGCATGTTGGCATCAAAGAGAATCCGTCCTCTAGAATAGAAATCTCGTACCTTTGGCTCTGATTTCGCTTCCTTTTTCTTCAATTCCGCTTGGGAAGCCGGGAACTCTTTATATGTTCCAGAGGGACCAGATGTTTTGCCGAGGTACGTAAGAATGTCGCCTTTAGTGAGCATGCCGCGGACTCCTGTTCCTTTGATATCCTGCGGTGCCGTAATGTTATACTCGCGCATCAGTCGGTGAACGGAAGGGAACAAAGGTCGCGAGTGGGAAATATGTGGTGCCGAAACGGGCAACTCGGGAGGGGTTACTGGCGATGGTTCTGGCGAGGGACTAGGTGACGGTGTTCGTGGTGGATGTGATGGTGACGCGACTGCCGGTTCCTCTTTTGGAGCCTCAAGATTGGAGATATCGTCACCTTCCTCTGCGAGAAGCGCGATGACTTTCCCGACGGGCACATTCTTGGCTCCATCTTGCAACTGGCGAGAATTTCAACGGCATGCGAGCGAGGTCACAGTGATGCGACATACCAAGATCTTCCCCAAGACTCCATCATCCTGCGCTTCGACGTCTATGGTGGCCTTGTCCGTTTCCTATGGAGGGGGAAGGATGGACTCTGCACCCGTGATATTGCTGGCATTGTCACGTACTATCTCCAATAGAACATCACCCGCCGAGAACGCCTCCCCTTCGCGCTTTTTCCAGGCTGCAATTCCACCCTCCGCCATGGTTGGGGACATGGCCGGCATTTGGAGGTGAGTGATGGCGCGTGGAACGCATGTCTGTTGGATGACTGGTAGGACAGCGATTGTCAGGAAATGTTTCGAGAACAGGGCGGAACATACATCTCCTGAAAACGTGTGCTGAGCAGGCCACATCCCTGCGTATAAGACGGTGCAGCATGACGATTGACGGAGGAGTCGTCGAAGGTCCGTCTGGATGATGACTAGTCACGTTACATAGTAACAGGAATAAACCAGGCACTCTTACTGATACTACGACTACTGAAAGGGTGAGTGGTTTATCGATGAGCCATCGCTGTCTTCGTAATGTCGCGGATTCAGTGCCGGAAATTACCAGCCTCATCCTTGCTATTGCACACGTCGCCTTTCGTGCAAAACCACGTCATGAATATTGAAGCTTAACGTTTGTTGGATCGCAACTCCGAACTAGGAATAGGAGTACGGACAATTATTCGATGCCATCAAACAGAGGCTTGAAATACCCCTCGTCCATACCAACATACCTGGTATCAGTATGTGATCGCTTCCCTACTCCCGCCATTCAAAGCTTCGAATGATAGAATTCCTGACAACACCAGATGTCGCACATTACGCTCGCGTCTCGGCCTTCAGTCCATCGGAGGACAGGAATACCGCATATGCCCATATTCCAAAAGAGATCCAGGCTTTGGAAGCAGCCATACGGGACCTGAAAGGTCATCACAACAGTTTAAGCTCCATCTCCCGCCTCCCAACGGAGCTCCTCTCCTGGATATTCGAGCTCCTCGCGCGTGGCAACCATAATACAGCGAAATGGAACCTACATTGGATTGGGATATCCCATGTCTGTTCGCAGTGGCGTCGCATCGCACTTGAATATCCGAGGCTTTGGAATTACATGCAATGTTCTCTTTATCCTCGCTGTGCAATGGAGATGCTGAAACGTTCTAAAATGGCCCCATAACAATCGTGGGTCGCGCAGGCTGGGGGACCTTATAAATACGTCAAGGAGGAAGTGATCACGGCAGCTTTGGAGCACTTGGGCGCAAATTGAACATCTCACATTGACCCTTTCTCTCGGGTGGCCCAGGCTCGAGCGGGTCTTTTCAAGCCTTTCTGGAGCCGCTCCACTTCTGCATACATTACGGATTACTTCAGATGACGATTCTCATGCCATGCTCCCAGAAAACATATTCTCGGGACCTGGTGGAGCACCTCAGTTGCGCCGCCTTTCTCTGGACGGATGCATTATCAGCTGGGAATCCGAGTTTCTGCGCTCTCTGACACACCTCAGGATTGTTAAAGTTCCAACTGCATGTCGGTTATCGGTGAACGACCTCGTTACGAATCTTGGTCACATGCCCCCACTCAAGAGCATTGACCTCTCTCCAGTAATGCTTCCACCTGGACATTCCGAGTTGAACGCTTCCTCCTCTCCATCTACTCATCTACCCTTTCTCGAACGAATCCATCTTGAAGAAAATCTGATGAATTGCCTCGCCTTTTTCACCAACTTCACTTATCCGAACACTGCTATCGTCAGTATCGCTTAGCCCACCAAACCGACAGCGTTACGACCTCAGTTCGTGCTCTGATTTCCACTATTAACGCCAAAAATATCGTTCCCGTCACTTTTCTTTGCGTTCAAAATCTTTGTCATGGGACGTTTTGGGGACGAGATTCACAAGGGATTATGCAGTTTTTTTTTGTGTTCCAGGATATCTCTTTTCAGTCTTCCACTATCAGTTGGGATTCTCTCACCCTACACCATTTGAAATCTCTCCAAGTCACCGGCATCTATATTCCACGGGCTGTATGGCTCAGCGTTTTTGGCAAGCTGAAAACACTCAAAACCATCTTCATTACCGACCATGCAAACGATTTCCTCGATGTATTATCTCGTGGAATTTCACGAGACCCGGCAATGGCGCACGCGACCGCGGCAAGCTCTCCCGGGAAGCTGAAATTCCGCGCCTTGAAGTCCCTGTTGCTGAGCGATATGGATGAGCTGCAGTACTACGGTGAATGGCCTCGGGTGGAGACGTTGACATCGTGTTTTAGAGAGCGGCGAAGACGGGGGTTGACTCTTCAAAAATTGTGCATCGAGGGTTATGGCGATGGTGTTGATGTGGTTGGCCCGTTAGGCTCTCTTATCAAGCACGTTAGATGGACAGAAGTTCATGAGGCGACAACGGATGAAGAGGACTATGACGATTATTACGACGTCGACCAATATGAGGAAGACCAGGGTTCCGACGATAGTTATTGATATCGATGAATGCTAGTAGGACTGGACGCAGGGTCCGGTACATGTTCCCTTCGAATCGCGGTTGCCAGTTGGATCCCCATGGCCAACAGGCCAATTGACCTCGGTTTCGATCCCTACGAGTCAGAATTTCATTTGATGGGCATGAGCTCATGGTGTCAATTAATGCATTATATACTTTTGAACATAATGACCAGATGGAAGGCCAGACTTATCATGCCAGACCCCGCGACAATGCCTTGTCCTTCTCAGGTTCCGCTCGTAGAACCTCGTCCCTCCTCTTCCTTAGAGCCCACTCGTACGCTTTCGTTAGATACTTGAGGTAGGCAATCTCTTTCGTCGCGCCCTGCGCAACCAACCGGTGGTGCAGCACCTCCACATCCCTAAACATCAACAGCGGCGGTACACCGTCGTCCGGCACCTCCGTGCTGGACGTCATCCGAACTAGGGGTCGATGTCCGACAAGCACAGTCCGCATGGCCCGGAAAGTAGGTTTAAATGCAGCTGCAGGAGAAGCAACGTCCGAGGGGGGGTAACGAGCGGCAAATTCACGGACATGCTGAACCGCTCGGCTGACGTTTCCCGTTCTACGTTCTCGTCAAAATGGAGTGGTCATCAGTAGCGTTTCCTCACTCACAATGCGAGCACCCGAATCATGGCAATATGAGCCTTTTCAATCATCCGCGCATTTTGGTCGTCTCTTCGATCCTCCAGCGCCCTCCAACTCACCCAAACCTCTTCTGCAAACTCTAGAGCAACCACTCGTTCTTCCCCATGTTTCTTGGCATTTGCACACCTCTCCAATGCTTCCACGTACGCCCGCGCCGTCCTTTCTACACCACACTCATCAAAGATGCTCCGATACAAATTGCGAGCTGTTGTGATCGCGGCATGTTTGTAGTAGACGGAAAGGTAAGAATTGAGGAGGCGCGGTGTGAGATCGACGGCTTTGAACGCTCTATCTTCGGGTAGAGCATCTTGGCCAGAGACAGCATCGGATAGAGCCTTCGCGTCATTGTCGTGCAAGATGCGAGTAAAGAGGGTCTTGACTTCATGAATGACCTCGTTATGACTTTGTGGCGGCACATGAGTGAACGGGGGAGAACCAGAGGGTGCCTTTTCGATGTCCTTCCGGTTCTCCGGCGAATCGTCAAATGGCGATTTCGAAGTCGCGATCTTTACCTGGTCCGGCTGTGTCGAACCCTCCATCACCGATTTCACAGCCGACCTCTGGAACGGCGGCCGGTACGCCGCGTAAGCATGGAAAACGTGCATCATGACTTCTTCATTCACACCCTCAGCCTCCCGCTCCAATACCATTCTCCTTCTTTCCACAATCATCTCTGCCAAAATCCACCTCGCTCTAGCCAGGTCGCCCACTCTCTTTGCCCCCTCCAACAGCGCACAAAATGTCCTCCTTGACGGTCGATAAGCAGAAATTCCCCTTGCGTCCCGGTGCGAATCCAACATTTCCTTGGCCAACCTGAATCCCTCATTCACATACGTCTTTCTCCCTGATCTCGCGCAGGCCAAGATAACGGCATCGTACGCCCCCGCACTGGGTGTCATCCTTCTATCCATTGTCATCTCCGTCCATAGGTCGAGGGCCCTCTCGGGTTCCGACGATAGGCGCGCAGCGTTGATCGGTGAGGCGCAGGCTCGAATCATCAGAGCGTAAAGAGGAACGTCTGGGTACGGATGTGCAACGTAGCGCATGTGGGTAAAGAGGTCCCACGCTTGGGCACGCCCGACGGAGGATTTTGTCGAGAATAGGGAAGTAATGACAGAGGTGTATGTGCGCATGGCAGCGGGGTGGGCCTGGGACTCGTATGAATGAAGCACTTCGAGGGCCGACGTAGGGATAGTACCCGGTGAGGCTGCATTGAGATGGGCATTGATATGGAGGTGACGTTGACGCTCCGTCGGAAATCCTGGTAGTTTGGATGAGCAACAAAGTATGGCAGTACAGGGCGAGGAGCAGACCTGTGAGGTGGGCGGACATGACGTTTTCAATAGCTGCAATGTCTCCGTTGTCGGCATGAGTTGCCATGAGCTGTAATGCCATGTCCTCCTCCGTATCTACGTCCACGTCCTGGCTTGGTGCGATATCTGTATCTTGCGGCAAGGCCAGAAGGTCCTCATAGAGCCGCAATAGCTGGTCTTCAGAAAGAGTCAGCTCTTCCGAAGGAGATGCCTGTAGATTACTTGGGGTCAATTTCGAGAATCAGTGGACCGTCTTTTGATTTACCTCCGTTGCAGCAAATCCTTCCAATGTTTTCACTCTCCTTTCGAGCTCCAATGTAGCAGTTGAGAGGAAGTGCTGTGGCTTGGGAACTAGGTTTCCTCCATCTTCTTTAAGTCGCGACCATCCTTCTTGACTGCGTGATGAGCATAAAAGATCTATGCATCCTTGTGAGCAACAGAAGGCTTACGCTTCCTTACTAGGCTTCGCGTGCGAGAAGCCCGAGTCGTGCAAAGGTGGCGGCGGAGGCGGCGTCATCTGAACGGCTTGGTGCATAGCGCGAACCGCCGTTCTACGACCTATCTGGGAAGCTGCATGGTGGCTGAAGGAGACGCGCAGAAGGGTGAGGTCAAGGAGGGCGGGAGGGAGCATGTCGATGCAAACAGGGGTAAATAACGCGTTCTTGAATCTTAATTATTTTGCGTGGAGAAGGAACGTGATGGATGGATTATATTGAATGATACTTATGCCAATGTCGATCTATACTCAAAAGTGTGCATACGTGACATGAAACATGACGTCTTTTAAAATTTTGAACGCACGAAGCTACTTCTCGGGGGAGGCATCCATGTAAGAACATTGTAATGTTTCCCGCATCATGTCGATAACACCAAGCTGGAGCGATCCTCGTATCCCTCATACTAAATTGCGCTGTTCCCATCCATCCCCGACCGAATATGATTCTGGAAGAAAAATATGTGTAGCTGAATCATAAGTCGGGCTTGGGAACTTGGTAGGTTATGCTTGACGTATGTGGACGAAGGCAAGCGACACAGCCGTGCCGTATGGGCCAGAGATGGTACGCGGGGAAAGATCTGGCGACAAAAGAAGAGCATGTAAGTGAAATCCATCACTGGACAACAAAGGGATGTTGGCGGACATCTGGGACCCAAGCTCCCTTGTGTCTCGACTCCCTAGCTCCTTGGCCGTGTCTGCGCAAGAGTGTAACATTCCTCTAAACCACAGTTATTGGCCGACTCTTCGTATTTGTCACAAGGCCTCGGTCCAGGCAAAGCGAACCCTCCCCGCTGTGGCTGCTGTTCTGGTACATGATGGTGATGATGATGATCGGGTGGACCATAAGGGAGTCCCATCGGCAGCATCACTGGTGGTCCGTACCCATATCCAGGACCGTAAGGGTAAGGGCTACCGCTCGGAGGACCGAAATAAAAGGAAGGGGGAGGGACAGGATACCCTTGTGGCGATGGAGCATAGGGAGTATAAGGGATGAGACTTATGGAAGGTCCAAGAGATGTGTGAGGGTCGTCGGGATGGGGCGGGAGCCGTCGTCGGTTGGCGTTCGACTTCTTCTTCTTGCCCTTACAGCGCGAAGGTTGTTGGACAACGGGTGCAGCAGGCATGGCTAAAGTACTCGCGTCAGAAGCGGAAATGAATGTTTCGGAAGGTTGCTCTGCGGGAGATGCAATGACAGGCACATCGGGTGAAATGATATCCCCAGTTTGGCTGACCGAGTCGTGTCCAACGATGACATTCTTGTCCTGAATTTTCTTCTTCTTCACTTTCGGGCCCTCTGTTATTTGTCCTTCCTCATAATCATCTTCCACCTCTTCGGGTGGCTCCTTACGCTTAGGAATGCGCGGAATTTTCCCCTCACAGGCCAACTCGAACCACGTTTGGTGTCCGGCAGGTGGAGACTCGCCTTTGAATTCGATGAATTCGAATAACCCTTCTTTTGCAGCCGAACAGAGGACGGCTATTTTCGCAGTGCGTAGAGAAGGATAATCGGGTTCGACGACCCATTTTCGTGCAAGTTCCGGTATCTCGGATAAACGGGCTTCAACCGTACATCCATGACCTTGAAGAGATTCAGCCATAGATACGTAGCATGTACGAAATAGGACCCACCTTCGCGGTCCACGAAAGGAGTGAAAGTAATGTCAAAATTAATCTTTGAGGACAGCTCTGCGAGATGAGGACGGATACGCTTGGACGCGAACTTGTTCTCCCAGTTGGCCAGTCTCTTCTGTCCAGCTTCTCCAAGCTGCCGGATATAGTCGACCATGCCCTCGGATACGGCCAGAAGGCCAACAGCCCTTGTCGCAATATCCTGGGAAGGAAATATTGGTTCAACTAGATAAGATCTGCACTCTGTGGGGCTTTCGAGCCGTAGGATGCAGCCGTGAACTATCAATCTTGACCATTAGCCGAACATCTCTGCTTGGGATGAGCTGATACTTGCGGGAATGATTTCCGACCCAGTAAAACCACTTCTGAGAGAGTCTTGCTCCTTTCGCTTCGGACATTAGGGTGTTAAGAAACGCTTTGAAGTCAAAATCGCGTGAAAGTGGATTCACGGGTACAGGCAAAGGTCGGGGTCCCGAAAGCTCCGTGTAAAAGTCCTTCAACGAAGAATATTTAGTCGCCGATGGGGTTGTGCCAGGATCGTCTAGAGAGGGGACGATATGCTCGTCATTGGAGACTTTGATATGATCTAGGATGCCTTGTTCGATGGCAAATTGAGCGCAGGCAGCCTTCGCAGAAGGAGGATCGTGATGCAGAGCATCAGTAGAGTAAGTGTAGCGGTCATTGACACTGGGGCGAATCTTCAGCGCCGCGCCCCAAGCTAAATATGCCAGTAATATTGAGGACGGATTGACAGAAGTATGGTCAGACGCACCCGGATGTGTCCCGTTATCCTGACTATACGTCGTCCAGTACAGAGACGCCCCTGCACTCCTGCACGCACGCTCGATTGTACCGACATGTAAGTCCGATTCCTCTGGGATAGTTTCATCTGTAACGGTGTCTGTCAATCGTGACGCGTGTTCGGGGGACTCTTCAGAGTTGTCCTCCCTCGAAGCGGCCTTGAGAAAGTCGGTCAGTGAGATGGCACCGAGCCTTGCGAGGTTCTGGCAGACAAGACCGAAGGCGCGTTGAGTCTGGCCAGTCTGCATAATAATCCGAATGGGGTGAGTTTCGGGCAATTGATTGATTTGCCCAGGGTCTCGTCACCTTTTAGCCACTCGTTTGAGTGCTTTAAGAGCACCAGTACTCGCAGGTATGCCACCCTAGTTATACATCCTCTCCGTAGTGCTCGACTGGACTCTCCTATTCGCGTCTCTCTTCAAACCCCTCCTTTCTGCCTCTCCCGCCTACTACCGATTTCACGGTGTGTCCACCTTAGACCTTGACTCCCTTCATGCATTTGTGTCTCGAAAATCTCAGAATCCTTCAACTCATATTCTGACAGGTGGACAATGGCAGCCGCTGCGATACCCTACATCTCGTCTTGACCTGCCGACATTTCAGAAATCATGCTCTCAACCTTCTCTGGCATTCTCTTGAATCACCCGTCCCTTTATTCATGACGATGCCTAGCGATCTTTGGGAGTTCAACAAAGGAGTAACATGGGAACTAGTAAGGAGGGCCTTTTCTTGAATGATAACCATGCCTGATCTCGCAACCCCTATGACATTTCCATTCTGTATAGCATTTGACCTTCGCCCGGCCCGTCGTTCCAGAAGACCGGGAACCCTTCGACAAGTATGTTCAATATGTGGAAGAAATCGGATTCAAATACACGGCCATCGAGAGGAGCATATACTTACGAGTCTCAAGGACTGTCTACGATGAATTAAGGAATCGGACACGTCGTCCTCTCCTCCCAACCCTAGCCCGAATCTGTCTGGGAATCGACTGGAATGGCATCGAATTGAGCATCGTGCCCATGTTCCTGACAGAGAAGGTGACATATCTCAGGTTGGGTAATTATCGCGGAGGCTGCAATGGAAAGGATTTACAAGCCTGGTGCGCAGCGAAAGCGCAGGCTCCATTCATCGAGTCACTCATGCTCCACGGTTACCATTCCCTTTCGTGTTACAAAACGGAGGGAACATCTTGGAGAAGCTTCATAACTGGACTGCAACACCTCAAGCATTTCGAATCTACATCCTTTCGATTACCTGACGAGACCATCCGCTATCTCACATCTCTACCGAGCTTGCGGTCACTGGTAATCCCTATCAAGGACTTTCGGGACCTGGCTCGCATTTGTGATCCCAATTCCAACCCTTCATACACACCACAGCTATCTTCCCTGCAGACGCTCCATATCCTATGTGATTCTTTGAACCCGAGGGGTTCCTCGATAGCCCTGAGATCCATGAACCCAACCAGCCTTCGTGAACTCCGCATATCCTCATGTCATGACAACCTCTCCATCAGAGCTTGAGTCCCTGTTCGTCATCCTCAGAGATCGCTGTGATCCACCATCCCTTGAAGCGGTGTATTTCTCGTACGATTTGATGAGAATGACTACGATCCCAACCTGGGAGAATACCTCAGCCATCCTCCTTTCATCATCCCCTTCCACGTCGTCAAACCACTCCTCTCCGATTATTCCCCCCTCGAAACTATCGTCCTCCCCTTCGATCTTCTGGACGCTGATGACGACGAGATTGAAGAAATCGCAGCATGTTTACCTATGCTCCATAGATTCGATCTAGCCTCCGACCTGTGCGATCAGATTTCGCGGTCTAGAATGACTCATTCTGTCATTCGTGACCCATTGTCGCCATCTGTTCGAACTCTCCTTATACATCGATGCGACATTGGCTTTGTGGCCACCTCCTGAAGAATTGCAACACCTGGTGCACCCCACTCTCAAAACTCTTTCCCTTGGCAAGTCTACTATAGTTCGAGAAGATTTGGAGAAAGCACACGATCTTTTGAACAAATTACTACCGAACTTGGGGTGAATTTGATGAGGACTTCTCTCCATATTCCAATACGAACGAAAATTACTCTGAATCCGGCGATTATGAAGAGGTAGAGTACAATTACGGCTCTGGAGACCCCGGGGAGGACGACATTGAGGAAGATGACGATGACTATTCCGAAGACTCGGGTTCAGCGAAGACGATTTTACTCGAGGTGACTGTGGCTTGTTCGAACATGGCACAGCAGGTAGAACTTCAGTTGCATTTGATTATACATTAGAGCTCATCAACGTTAGGGCGGTATCAACTTTATTTAACGTTACAAAGAAATCGAACCTTTTACGGATACCAATTCTTTTCTTTAGACATACTCATCGCACATTTTCAGAATCCTGCTTGTAGTTTTCCGGCTCAAAGATGAGCGATGAAGAACGAGGATAGGCGATTTCGGATTCAAAACAGACTTGGTCCTGCTCGCCAATTGTAGGTCCCTCTATCGACACAAATCGAGGCTTGCCGCATACATAGTACAAGTTAGACAAACTTGAACAAGACGATGTGGTATGCGCCAGCTCATCGACTCTTGCTTGTCGCCGAGTGTGTTGCGCGCTCTCTCGCTACGGCGCCAACTCTCACCACCTCCCAAACGGCCCATGCTACAAGCCCAATATCCACCATGATCCATCCTGTTATCACGAAACGTAACAGTACAAGCAGTTCAATCGGTAATAGAATCGGAGATGACGACCCCGATAGGAGAGGCCCGCACGACAGCCGAAGGAAAAGCACGCGAAGATGATGAATATCATGGACCTGTGGAGGTTTAAGTTGGTGGAAGACTGACAAGAGGGCATTCATACTGCGTACCATAAAGTGGCTGTGTCGGGGAAAGAGAGGATAATCGACGGTCTCCAATTTGTTCGGCCATTCTTACCCTTTGCTTCCTATTGAGTGAAGAGGGTCGATATTCCTTCATCGGAATTGAACCAGAACGCACCTCGATCCATAATATAACAAAATGGTCTGTTGGCACGTGTTTTTGCGGTTTATTGAAGTTGTATGAGAGGATGGGTCCAGGGAAGATGACAACTAGAATGGCGCGGAGGAGGCTCAGGGAGACAGTGATGTAGATGAAGAGGTTGGTTGTTGTGCCTGGGATTTGGAAGGCGGTTAAGATTCCTGACAACCTGCAGAGGGACATTCAGCGCTGGAGGTGACTCAGGATAGAACATCGACATACGAGAGCATTGTAAAAGACAATGAGATGAGATATTTCCCTGTTTCTAGGCGCATTTCGATATGGGCCGCCCAAACGTCCTGAAGTAGGACTTGGGGTTTTGGTTCGGTGGAAGGGGACGGGAGGGCGGAGGATGTGTTTCCGTTGAGCGTTTCGGAGGGAGAAAATAAGCGATCCAATGCAGTCGTGTCGAGTATAGGAGGGGAGGGCGTAGGCACGGTGTTTATGGTGGCCATTTGTATCCCTTCGTCTGGAGATATGGCTTCATCAGTGCCGCGGGGAGATGAGGTCGGCAGGTTGTTCGATGTGTCGGTATCGGTTGGCGCAATGAGGTGGCCTGGTTCACATGTCTTTCCTTGCTGGAAGATGCGGGATCCATTTGCAGAAACAGTAGACTGGTATGAAAAGGAAGAGATATAGGATATCGAGGATCCGTCCTACGGAGTGCACGAGGAAGGTGAATAAGAGCGAGGTGATTTTCTGGAAGGATTGGGTTTTGATACTCGACGGTCCAGCTTCTGCGCAATCCCTACAAAGGATTGAGCAGATGAAAATGCTTCCACGAATTGGCAAACTGACTCGCAACGGAAGAGTTTGTTGGTAGACACCCGAGCCATAACAGCTCTGTGAGGAGTATCAGCAAATGTAACTGGGGACGGCGGATGCGCACTGACCGCCCGCAGCCTTCGCATTCAATGTGCTTCTGCCCTCGATGCCTTGGACCTTCGGGTTGCGACCACACCTCGGCTTCATCGTGAGTGTCTTCATCAAGGACCATTCGATGCATGGTCGACACGTCCTAAGGAATGAGATAACATGCTTTGTATACAGCTGAGCACCGCCGAAATACAACATGTGGTAGACATCGCCTTTCAGGCCTTCAGGCCTCAAGGCTCGAGGAAAATGCAGTGTGCACGGTGGTACCACTAAAGAGCAGACGGGCATCGTGATCCTGGACCTTGTGTTCAAATCCCTCCCACGAAAAGTAGTTTTTCGTGTTGGCTGCTGTAAGAAAGTAAAACCCGTTTTTTGTGTCTCTGCAACACTCGTCGCCGACCTGCAGGTAGGGTCGATCATCTACATCCCCATCCCATTGAGACAATCGAGGGGTATTGGGCCGCCGTCGGAGAGCATGTTGATGCAAATAGAAGTAAATAACGCGTCTCCAGCGCCACGGCACAGGGACTTTGTTGAACTCACTCTCCATGCATCCGTGTCTCGAAATTCCTGAACTTCTCGAACTCATATTCCGAAAGGTGGACAATGGTAGTCGCTGCGATGCCCTACATCTCGCCTTGACCTGCCAACATTTCAAACATCATGCTCTCAGCGTTCTCTGGCACTCTCTTGAGACGCCCGCCCCATTATTCATGGCGATGCCTAGCGATCTTTGGAAATCAAACCATGGAGTGAGGAGGACATTTTCTTGAATGATAGCTCTGCCTGATCTCGCAACCGCCATGATTTTTCCATTCTGTATAGCATTTAACCTTTGTCCGACGTGTCGTTCCAGAAGACTGGGAACCCTTCGACAAGTATGCTCAATATGTGAAAGAAATCGGAATCAAGCGCACCTTCCACCAGAAGGGCATGTTCTTACCAGTCGCAAGAGTTGTCTACGTTGAATTGAGCAAACGGAGACATCGTCCTTTCCTCCCAAACCTAGCCCGAGTCCATCTGGCATCCCACTGGAACATCGATTTGAACATGGTGCCCATGTTTCTGACAGAGAGGGTGACATATTTTGGGTTGCAGAATTATCGCAAAGCCCGCCATGGAAGGGACCTACAAGCCTGGAGTGCAGTGAAAGCGCAGGCTCCATTAATCGAGTCACTCGTGTTCAAAGGTCACCATTCCGAACTTTCGCCTCACATAACGGAGAGAACATGTCTGGGAAACTTCATAAATGGACTGCGACACCTCAAGCATTTCGAGTCTATATATCTTCGAGTACCTGATGAGACCATCCGCCATCTTACATCTCTGCCGAGCTTGCGGACATTGATAATCCCTATCAAGAACTTCCACGACCTGGCTTGGATTTGTGATCCGAAATCCAACCCTTCATACAGACCACAGCTATCTTCCCTGCAGACGCTCCATCTCCTATGTGATTCCTTGAGCCCGGGGGGTTGCTCGGCGGCCCTGAAATCCATGAACCCAACCGGTCTTCGTGAACTCCACATATCCTCGTTTTATGGCAACCTCTCTCCAGGAGAACTCGAGTCACTATTCGTCGCCCTTAGGGATCACTGCGATCCGCCATCTTTCGAAGCAGTGTATTTCTCATTTCACGACTTGTTAGATCTCATCGATATTGACTCGGGTGATTACTACGACCGCGATCCCGGCCTTGAAGAATCCAACGGTCATCCTCCTTTCATCATCCCCTTCGGCGTCCTCCAACCACTCCTCTCCGATTATTCCTCCCTCAAATTTATCGTCCTCCCACTCCATCTTCTGGACGCCGATGATAACGAGATAGAAGAAATCGCAGCATGTTTACCTATGCTCCATCGATTCGATCTAGCCTCCTACACATATGGCCAGATTTCACGCTCTAGAATGACTCTTCGATCTATACTGTCATTTGTGACTCATTGTCGCCATCTGTTTGAACTTTCCTTATACATCGACGCGACATTGGCTTTGTGGCCACCTCCTGAAGCATTGCGTCATCTGATGCACCCCAATCTCAAAACTCTCTCTCTTGGCAAGCCTACCGTTGCTCGAGAAGATTTGGAGAAAGCACGCGAACTTTTGAACAATTTACTGCCGAACGTGGATAGAATATTTTGGGAGGTCGATGAGACAGATTCTCATGAGGACTCATATTCCAACCTGGACGGCGAATAGTCTGAATTCGGCGATTATGAGGGAGGAGGTAGAGTATGGCTCTGGAGACTCGAGGGAGGTTCGACGACCATTATGGCTCTGGAAACTGGGAGGACGTCTTCGCTGACTGTCACTGTTCCAATTAAGCTGAGAATGACTGGCTTGTTCGGACATGACATAGCAGGTAAAACTTCAATTGTATCACTTTACAGTAACCAAAGTTCTTTCTTTCGAAATACTCATCGCGAATCCTGCTTGTACCTGGAGTCCTCCGACTCAATGATGAAGAACTGCTACATCGCACGCGACGTCATCTCATGGAGACAATCGAGGTTTGCTATGATTACCGCCGTCACAGGGTGAGGCTGAGCAAGGTCTGAGGTCGAGAAGGAGATGTGGATGCAAATTGGAGTAAATAACGCTTTGTACTACGCTCTAGCATCTAGCGATCTTGTTTAACTCACTCTCCGTCCATGCATCCGTGTCTTGAAATTCCGGAAATTCTTGAACTCATCTTCCAACGAGTGGACGATGGTAGCCGCTGCGATATCTTACACCTCGTCTTGACGTGCCGACACTTCAAAAATCATGCTCTCAGCCTTCTCTGGCACTCTATTGAGTCACCTGCCCCGTTATTCCTGGCAATGCCTAGCGATCTTTGGAAGCTAAACAAAGGAAGGCCACGGCAACTAGTAAGGAGGCCTTGTCTTGAATGATAGCTATGTCTGATCTCGCAGCCACTGCCACTCGTTAGGATTTGACCTTCGTCCGACGGGTTGTTCCAGAAGACTGGGAGCCCTTCGACAGGTATGCTCAATACGTGAAGGAAGTTGGAATGCATTGCAGGAGTAGCAGACCACACATACAAATCTCAAGGGCCATCTATGATGAATTAAGGAAACGGAGACGTCGTCCTCTCCTTCCAAACCTAGCCCGAGTCCATCTGGCATCCCACTGGAGCATCGATTTGAACATGGTCCCCATGTTCCTGACAGATAGGGTGACATATTTCGGGTTCGATGGTTATCGCAGAAGCCGCCATGGAAAAGACCTACAAGTTTGGAGCGCAGCGAGAGCTCGGGCTCCATTGATCGAGTCACTTGCGCTCAGAGGCCGCCATTCCTGCCTTTCGCGTCACAAACCGGAAGGAACATGTTTGGGAAACTTCATAAGTGGACTACGACACCTCAAGCACTTCGAGTCAATATACTTTCGATTACCTGACGAGACCATCCGCTATCTCACATCTCTACCGAGCTTGCGGTCACTGGTAATCCCTATCAAGGACTTTCGGGACCTGGCTCGCATTTGTGATCCCAATTCCAACCCTTCATACACACCACAGCTATCTTCCCTGCAGACGCTCCATATCCTATGTGATTCTTTAAACCTGGGGGGTTGCTCGATAGCCCTGAGATCCATGAACCCAACCAGCCTTCGTGAACTCCACATATCTTCGTTTTATGGCAACCTCTCTCCAGGAGAACTCGAGTCACTATTCGTCGCCCTCAGAGATCACTGCGATCCACTGTTCTTTGAAGCGGTATATTTCTCAGATCACTACTTGGTTGACGCCGTCGATATTGATTTGAATGATTACTACGACCGCGATCCCGACCTGGAAGAATCCATCAACCATCTTCCTTCCATCATCTTCTTCCGCGTCCTCAAACCATTCCTCTCCGATTATTCCTCCCTCAAAACTATCGTCCTCCCCTTCCATCTTCTGGACGCTGATGACGACGAGATCGAAGAAATCGCAGCATGTTTACCTATGCTCCATAGATTCGATCTAGCCTCCAACCCACGCGGCCAGATCTCGCGGTCTAGAATGACTCTTCGCTCTATACTGTCATTCGTGACTCATTGTCGCCATCTGTTTGATCTCTCCTTATACATCGACGCGACATTACCTTCGTGGCCATCTCGTGAAACATTGTGTCATCTGGTGCACCCCAATCTCAAAAGGCTTTCTCTTGGCACGTCTACAGTGACTCGAGAAGATTTGGATAAAGCAGGCGATCTCTTTGAAGATTTACTGCCGAACTTGTATGAATTCATTTGGGAGACTGACGAGATGGATTCTGATGAGGACTCCTCTCCATATTCCGATACGGACGAGGACTATTCTGAATTCAGCGATTATGAAGAGATAGGGTATAATCACGGGTCTGGAGACTCCGGGGAGGACGACTTTGGGGAGGATGACGACATTGACGATGACTATTCCGAAGGCTCGGATTAAGCTGAAGACGATTTCACTGGGTGACTCCAGTGTCTTGTCAACGTTCGAACATGGCATAGTAGGTAAACCTTCGGTTGTATTTGATTATACTTACATGGGAGGTCATCGTTATGGCAGGATCAATCCACGACTTCCGAGCTCCAAGTTCAAATGAACCATCAATATCACAAATGATTTGAACTTTTTAGGGATATTGGCCAATTCTTTTCTTTCGACATTCATCGCTCATTTTCAGAATCCTGCTTGTATCCGTAGTCCTCCGACCCAGTAATGAAGAACTGATCATCTGCATCAGGCGCGACTTCATTTCATCGAGGTTTACTACATGATTCCCGCCGTCGGAGAGTTACTCAGCCGCTGTTTACGGCCGTATGCTCTTTATCTCGAGAATCTTTTTTCATCGCACGGAAATCATCTTTCTCTGGTTGTGATCCACACAGGTGTCTCCGACCTAGTACTGCGCATCGCTGTCCCATCCGTTTATTCTTCGTTCTGTTGTTCCCGACGCGTATGACGCTGAAATCGAAGATATGGTAGTTTTGTTACCAAACCTCGCTCGAGTTATTAGTTTATATGTGCCTACCTCATCAAATATCACTGCCCAGGTTTTTGAATCATGATGAGTTGTGTGTTTTAAGTAATGAATATGAGATGATACAGGAGGCGATAATCCGTCTGATCTGTAGAAAGAGATATCATCGTGATCCCCGCATCCCAACACTGGTTTCAACCATAACCGGAATCGTTGTGGGGCTGAACATCTATCGTCTGCCGCCACCCTACCATTGGTGTCGTGGTACACCTTGGGACCCGCCTATTCTACGTCGAAAACCATATCATGGCTCTCAATCTGTCAGATCCAGGGGCCATCGTAGGAGCTTACGAGTCCATCGTTGATAACAACAACAACTGGTAAGCATTGTCCTTCCTCTTCATGACATAGAGCGCACTTCACGACTTCATGTCCAACTCAGGCTCTTGTTGAAATACTCCAACGTGAGTTACTTGCCCTGCTGTGTCTCCTTGGGAACTCACGGGAACCAAAGTATGACGAACTCTTTTTGGCGGAACATGGCTCAGGAGGATTGCACGAGCTCAAGAGCAGAGTCGACGATCTCGACCGTGTATTCATTGCGTTCTGCCGTGAAGAGCTGGAGGTGGAGTCGGGCTTCATTATCATCAACTACATCCCACCCTCCATCTCCGGTGTCAAGAGAGGTCAGCCAACCATCTTCGCGGGTAACATCGTTTAACGCCTGACGGTAGCGCGTGTCTTGGTACACTCCCGTCGGATAGGGACTATTTTCAAGGTGAGAAAATCCTGTTGCGCAACTGATGTGGTCATTGTTCTCTATTTTTTGATTGTTGGCTGGTACCCTTATAAACCACTCGCTCATTGTTTTCGTTTCACTCCCCCCCCCCCCAGAAACACCAAGCAACGTTGACTATCGATAGCCTCTCTCAACTCACATTGGAAGACATACACAAGACACTCGATTCAGAAACCGAACAACCACCTCCTTCCCCCCTATCCTACGCCAGTTCGTGTACCTCCGAAAGCGATCGCCCCATGGGCCGCGCTGCCTCTCAAACCTTCCAATCCTCTACAGGCAACAAGTACAACAAACCCTTGCATCCTGTGCGGCAGAACGAATTTGCTCCACTTTCCCACCAACCGAAGCGGCCCAGCACAGCTCCCATAACAACCATCGAACCCGTGCGGCGAGCTTTTTCAGAAAACGTCCCAGCATCATCAGCCGTGCCTACCATGGGCAATGTCATAGGATCTCGATCAATCGAACCAGTTCGCCGCGCATTTTCGGAAAACGAAAACGCTTCTTATATCCCACCCCCACCCCCACCACCCAAGCCCACAAACGTCCTCTCCACATTGATGCGCAGGAAAAAGGCGAACAAGTCTGGCTCAGAGCCGGAAACGCAGGATCCACCGCCGATTCCGCCGAAGGACAAGGAAGAGGGTTATTCGAGTATGACGCAACAGCATGAGGCCGTGAATACGTTTGGGGCCCACGGCGTCAGTATTTCTGAGTTCGCTGTGATGTCGAACGGTATGCGCGGGAAGCCGCCGCCGCCCCTGCAACAGACTACGCCGACATTACCCCTTGGCGGCAAGTGGGCTCCGCGAGCGCCGGATGTCGAGGAACGACTGAGGCAACGCAAGGAAGCTGAGCAGCGCAGGAAAGAAGACGAGAAAGAGGCGCTGAGGCAGGAGAAAAGAAGACAGGAAAAGGCGCGAAAGCGGAAGGAAGACCAGAGACGGGAGGACATTGAGGAAGATGAGAGAAAGAGGATGGACCTTGAGGATGAGTTAAGGCGGGCTGCGCAGGAGAGAAAATTGAAGGAACAGATGGAGAAGCATGAGGAGGAGCGGAAGCGGCTGGAGCTGGAAGAGCGGAAGAGAATTGATAAAGAGAGGAGAATGGAGGAGCATAAGAGGTTGGAAGAATGGAGAAGGGAGCAGGCGAAGCTGGCGGAGGAAGTGGCGAGGAACGCGGAAGATGCACGCAAGAAAGAAGAGTTTGAGAGGAAGCGGAAGATTGCTCTCGCAGAAGCGAAGGTCAAGAATGGTCGTTCTGTTGAATCGCTTACGACAGGGTGGGTGACGATGCAGACGAATAATTCGGTGACGTGGAAGAGGAAGTTTTACAAGTTTATTGGGACTGCTGTTTACTTTTATCGAAGCCCGACAGTGCGTGTTCCATTCCCTATGTCCGACGAGTTGAAGCACTGAATCTCTTCCAGGATACGCAGGATTACTTGGATAAAGTTGAGCTACGGGGCAAGATTCGAGGGCTTCGAGAATGGCAGGAAGGGTACGAAGAACTTGAGGCGATCCCTTGCTCGTTTGCGATCGAGTTCAAGGACTTTAGCAATGACTGGGGCACTTGGTCGGTGTATACAGATTCCGAGGAAGAGAAGGTGTGTATCATTTGTGGTTTCTTTCTTCGCGGTCTAACTCTGCCCTTCAGTTCAAGCTACTCGCTCTTTTACACCATGCAGCTGGTCTGTAAGATGATACCTTTTCGCTACGAGTCCGACTCGTTGCTCTACTATATAATGTCTTGTTGTGATACGGTATACCCAGACGATGTAACATTAGTCGATTTCATCATTGAAGGTCTTTCCTGGTATATCGGTTAGTACACGCGCCTCATGTTTGAAAAATGTCTTGCAATCGCGCGCGAACGCTGGGTTTGACTCCCAGGGAAAGAGTGATCGTCGGCTTGCTGAGCCTTATTTTTACTCTCTGAGGTCGAATCGTGACCCATCTTGAAGCAATGACTGGGACGATGTATACAGATTCCGAGGAAGAGAAGGTAACATTTGTGATTTCCTTCTTCGCGGTCTAACTCTGCCCTTCAGTTCAAGCTACTCGCTCTTTAACATAATGCATCATGCAGCTGGTCTGTAATACTAAGAGGATGTCGTCTTATGATACCTAGGGGATGTAACATTCTTAATCGATTTCATCAAAGTCTTTCTTGGACGCACGAATTCAGCTGGCTAAGATGTGTGACTCAATTGTGACTCACCGTGACACATCTCGACGTTGGCAACTTGGGGTCCTCGTCGTTGTAGACGTCTGCAATGGCAGGCCTCGTTTCTCCGAAGCCCGTTTCATATCTTCAGCAAAACTTCCACTATAATCCTTACGCCCGGGGTGGCCTTTCCAACTACTCGGTCACGCCGCCGCTGTCCGCGGGTCTTACCCACCTAGGCCCTCACCAACAGCCAAGCCAATTCTTGCCCGCTAGCACCATCGGCTCAAATCTCGGTGCCGGTGCCCAAGATGACGGGAAAATATACGGTCTTGTGATTGATCTGTTGGATCCCAGTACACGGGAGGGGGCACTCTTGGAGCTGAGCAAGAAGCGGGAGCAGTATGACGATCTTGCCCTTGTATTATGGCACTCCTTTGGTGCGTTGTTCATCCCCAATTTAGGCTTTAGCGCACTAAACCCAGTGTAGGCATCATGCCCGCACTGCTCCAGGAGATTGTGTCGGTCTACCCCCTGCTTTCCCCGCCCAACCTCACGGCACACGTTTCGAATCGTGTCTGCAATGCGCTGGCCCTCCTGCAGTGTGTTGCATCACATTCAGAGACCAGACAACTGTTCTTGAACGGTGCGTTGGTGTTTCGATTTTCTCCCAAAACCTAAACGTTGAGCGGCGATGTCCCTAGCTCATATCCCACTCTTTTTGTATCCTTTCCTCAACACAACATCAAAAACCCGTCCTTTCGAATACCTTCGTCTCACTTCTTTGGGCGTAATCGGTGCTCTTGTAAAAGTGCGTACATCAAGAACATATCTGCTACGAGCGTTGATCGCTTGTTTAGCAAAATGACAACAATACTGTAATCCATTTCCTTCTGTCAACGGAAATAATTCCTCTCTGCCTGCGTATCATGGAGACGGGTTCGGAGCTTTCGAAAACTGTAGCAATTTTCATCGTGCAGAAGATTCTCTTGGATGAGACTGGCCTGACTTATATCTGCCACACCTACGAGAGGTTCTACGCCGTCGGCACCGTTTTGAGTAACATGGTCAACCAGCTTGTGGAGACACAAGCTGTACGACTCCTCAAACACGTTGTGCGGTGTTACCTCCGTCTTAGCGACAATCTCAGGTGCGGATTGCGTTTCTGTGTAATGCTTATGTGACTAAATAATGGGTTGACAGAGCGAGAGAAGCGCTGCGAGCATGTCTTCCCGAACCTCTTCGTGATCAGACCTTCAGCGCCCTCTTGAAGGTCAGCCAAAGCCAATTATTTGCATGTCCTCATTGACCTCTGTCCATAGGGCGATATGGTCACGAAGCGATGCCTTACGACCCTCCTGCATAATTTGAATTCGAACGAACAGTAGCACATCGGATCTGCGTCGGACACTTGCTGTTCTCCCCGCATATATCTCTCCTCTTTCTTATTTATTTCGACGACCTAGCATTCTCTTTTTCCCCCCCTTTCCTGCATTTTTATTTGCTTAAAAGTAAGAAGTGTATGTACCGTCTATGTGTCAATCGGGATGAATGGTAATGGGATTTTCCTTGTGGCTGTGTGGTCTTGTTGTACTCAAATAATTAATTACTCGGGGACGACTTCACCATGAAGGCGACGACCTGCGACACTCCCCGTGGCTGTTCTTTCCCCTTTTACTACTCCTCAAAACCCACCCTCATCGACGGTGTTTCCGATCTCTACCTGGAGCTCGCCGCCCCTGTAGCTGCCTACTGGGCCCTTTCCCTCTTCTTCCACATCCTCGACTTCTCTGGCTGGAAATGGCTGAATCGATACCGCATCCACGAGTCTGCCGAGGTGCAGACGCGTAACCGTGTCACGCGCCTGGAGGTCGTGGCTCTTGTCTTTGTTCAACAGGTCCTGCAAACGACATTGGGTCTTATGATGCTGTCGGACGATCCGGGGGAGAAGACGGCGGCCCACGGAACGGAGATAGCGGCAATCCAGGGGTTGATATATCCCTTGCTCCGCGCAATCGGTAGGGAGAACCAGAGTGCGTTGGTCGGGGACGTCGCGTGGTACATTTATTGGTGGGCCATACCGGCTGCGCAGTTTCTTTTTGCCATGTACGTCTTCTGCTCTTTCCCCTTCCTATTCTTTCCTTATTTTCCACTTACTCACTATCACACATCCTTTGCACGCGCAGGTCCATCGTCGACACATGGCAGTACTTCCTGCACCGGGCCATGCACCTCAACAAATTCCTGTACAGGCAGTTCCACTCGTGGCACCACCGGCTGTATGTCCCCTACGCTTTTGGTGCGCTGTACAACCACCCGGTTGAGGGCCTCGTCCTTGACACACTCGGTGCACTCATCGCGCATTTGGCGACGGGGATGACGGCCCGCCAGGCAACGCTGTTTTTTAGCCTCTCGACGTTCAAAACGGTCGACGACCACTGCGGATACAGTCTTCCCTTTGATCCTCTCCAGTTGATGACGTCAAACAATGCAGACTATCATGACATCCATCATCAGGTTCGTTCATGCTTCAAATGATTTCTTGGGGGGAAGGTGTTGATCCCGCGACTTGTGCAGGTTATCGGGATCAAGTCCAACTTTTCCCAGCCATTTTTTGTACATTGGGATGTTATACTAGGAACGAGGATGACGCGACAGGATATGGAACAGCGCAGGCAAAAACAGAGGGAAGGAATCAAGACGGAGTAATGCGGTTTATGATCAGTCTATCCTATGTATATGCTACCACATCTAACGTGCCTTGGGCTTGCGTATTTTAGTACATAGTATCGCTTTTATCATGTTGTGCATTAATTGTTTTTGGATAGAGAGAGGAACGTCCAACAAAGTGTGCTACCAGTTGGCCAATACGGATTTGGATAGAGGAACGCTCTCCATTTCCTGCTCGTATTCCACGTCCACTCTTGGACCTCCTCCTGAAACAATATTAATAATTGCAGGGGAATGTGGGGCTATAAACGTACTCTTTGCCTTTTTGTCGGGGCGGTTCCGCGGAGGTTTTGCTGCCGGTGCAGGTTTTCGCTTTCCTAGAGATTGTTTTGCTCGGGCATTTTCGTCTTCGTCATCTCCTTCACTGAGTTCTCCTTCATTTTCCGACCCGTCGTCCTAAAACACCGAATGAATCCCTAAAACCGGACCCGAGGGGGAGCGAAGGACATACCACGACATCTTCTAAATCACTCAACCCATCCTCGTCCCCACTTATGTCACTCACAAACTCTCTCTCACCCCATTCGTCTTCCATCTCTTCCTCGAGCTCCTCTTCGTCCTCTTCGTCTGTCTCCTCATCTTCGAGGTCAAGGCCTTCCTTGTCCTTGTCTGCACCGCCCTTCTCCCGGTCGAGGACCGCCTGCCATACGGTCTCGTTGACGTTGAGTGGTGCATCGCCGTATGCCTTTGACTTGAGCCGCTCGATGAGTTCTTTTTCGATCGATCGCTCAAGGTGCGCTGCAGAGAGAGCTTTGCGCTCCCGAACGGCTTCTCTCCTGTCCAATTTTTTCTTGACTCCGATGAGCTTTGGTCTGCAGACATTCTGGTAAGCTCTAGTACGGAGGATGGGGAATGAGGCGTAACTGTTGTCGTAGCTTCGACCGTCGCATTTTGATGAGATATTGTGTGATTTTGGTGACGCGCTGCTTGCATTTGTGGATGGTGAAATTGGGCCAGTATATGAGCTCCTTGTCGATCTGTATTGCATGGTTTAATTATCGGGATTACTGGGATGGATGGCAGAGTGAGGACCTGTTCCAAGGCTTTGGAGTAGTTGTTGGAGAGTTTGATGCGCTCCCACATGTGCGCCGGGCTGTGGGCGCGCTCGATCGTTTTTACATAGAGATATAATACACCTTGAATGGATCAGAACGTATGAAACGATCTCTAAAGTGTAGGAGACGCACCTTCATGCTCGCGCACCGTCGCGTACCGCGAATTTGCCAGAGGACATGATTGGCGATTGCAGAAACCCGATACGTTGTACTCGTTGCGACAAAAGTTTTGCGTTGATGTTTTGACTCTGTACGAGCAGAAATTAGGGCCAATGACGGACCATATCACGTCGTCGCTCTGCATCGGAAAAGGATGACATAATCAACCCCCGAGGCCATGTTCTAGTTGTGTCGCTACTCCTTCATAGCTCAAGTGGAAATGGGTACGTATAGGAAGGTTTCACAGAACCGCCAGAGTGGTTTATGGTTATCTAGTCTTTCTATGTCGGGTTGGCACTTGAATATCGTGAAGATGGTCTTTGTTTGGAACGGAGGTTATTGCAGTGGAGGTACAAATCCTGTCTCCGTTGTCAACAACTTCATGCTTGACGAACACACCGTGCACTCCGTCGAGTTTGAGGCGCCACTCTCGTCCGACGGAGCCGCCCAACGGCACTTCTCTATCGACCTCAGTCTCGAACTCGAACGACAACTAGATATGGAGACTTTCCCCCCTACTCCCACCCACCCTAACCCGCCCGGCGCGGCAGACATATCTAACCGCGAATCATTGGACCCCCACATCCTCGCACACATCATCAAGCAGCTCCAGCAGTCACTTGCAGATGTCACCAAGGACCGCGATGAATTGCGCCAGCTGATCGCATCCGCACACTCCAACCAGGCAGAGCTGCAGGACGCGTTGCAGCATATGATCGACAAGGCGACCACCATGGAGATGGAGTTGACCGATGCTCGCCAGAAGATCAAGGACGATGAGGAGGCCATCGCTCTCCTACGTAGCAAAGTCGAAGAAAGTCGGTGCGTAGGGTTCATCCATTGCTCACCCCTCACGCTCAATCACCCTCTAGGCGAGGTCTCATGCGCCTGCAGACAGAGAGCAGACGGCAGAGCCACATACCACCACCTCTTGATCTCTCACGTGGTCTGTCGTCGCTAGGCAGCCCCCCATCCTCTAAGCGGGCCTCATTCGTACCTCTTACCGGCAATCCCGCCGCACGACCGCACGGCCACCAACGCATCTCTTCAGTATCTGATACAGGCCCCATAACATCCAGTCCACCGCCACAAATTATTGCCTTCCCTGACACTGCCACTTACACCCCATCAAAGCGTTACTCTAGTATTTTTGGACGTACTTCACCGATTCCTCCACACGGAGACCCTGATCATCACTCTGCTGAGCTGGAGAACCTGAGAAAGGAGCTCCGGTCAGTGAAGGATGAACTTGATAACGCGAAGCATGAGTTGCTAGAATCGAACGAGGCGAGGGAGGCCTCTGAGACGTGCGTCAAGGTTCTACGGGAGTTCATTGGCGAGAACAACGTCGGCGTTAAGGACGTGACTGAACCGACGGTTGTAAAGCTGCTGCCGTCGCCTCCTACGATGGCGAAAGTAGACGAAGAGAATGACAGCAAGAAGGCCGCTGCCGCCTCGTCGTCGTGGGGTTTTAGATTGTGGAAAGAAATGCCGCCCCGGCCATCTCCCATCATTCCTCAGCCTGCCACTATCGCTTCGCCAGTGGTCCTGTCTTCGCCGCAGATTCCGGCTACTGCGACCCCGCTTTCACGCAAGATTGGTGGATTCTTTGGGTCGAGGGGCAGCGTCTCGTCCGTTGCGTCATCTTCGAGCTCGACTACGCCGGCGACTGCTGTTCCTCAGCTGCAGACAAACGCGGCGGTGTGTGGAAGGGAAGAGACGTATAGTGTGTCGGATACGTCGTCCCTGGTGGAGCCTATCAGCCCCCAAGATGAGCTGGAGACGAGTATTGTGGTGCGTGACATCACGAATCTCTCGGACGGGGGGAGCATGAGGCTTTCTGTGTTGGACAAGGAGATGCAGGTGCGGGTGCTATCGGCCCCAGGCGGTGCGGTGGCCTCGTAGTTCCACTTGCGTCCAGCTTTTCCGAGGTACTGTCTTCGTTCGATCTCATTGTCTCTTTTGGTCAAACACGGCAAGTCTTTCGTTACACGGGACTATCACTATGCAACCCATCACTACTACTATCCGCCCATTTATCGCCAGACTTCAACTCCCTCGATTTGTATCCTAGATCGTTACATACCACTCCTAATTTAATCATGGCATCAACTTTACTTGCTGTCACTCGCCTCGTTCCATCCTGATCCACTGGCAGTCTTCTGGGATTTCCATAAATGATCCCTTGTCGGGTAGCTTTTATTCTTCAATCATCAGGCACATTGTCGTCTCTGTGGGGCTTGGTCCATCACATGCGTCGGATCCGGAGAAAGCAGATGCCTTGGACGACCGGAATATGATACGACAGGAACGGAGCTCGCGCTGTCCTACTGACTTCTATGGGTTTATGATAGCACCTATGTGGGCATTTGGGTACGTTTCTGATGCCGTTCACTTGCACCTTGCGTCCCGCGAAGGGAATAAAGCCCACGCGGCGGCGTCCACACTCGTACCCACTCGTCGGTGCTGTGACGGAAATGAAGCCGGCTCAACAGGTCTGCACTGCGAATCAGATGCAACTTATGTACTTATCACCGCATCGCACCGCTCGAGACGGGTTTGTACTGATACAGCTTCGTGCCTAGCCATGTTATCCTCGGCGTCAACAGCGTCCCCTCGGCTATCCTCGCCTCGGATTTACACGCACGTCTGACGCTCCCCGGGCTAGATCTGCTTGCAATGTCGTATCATTCGCTTCGCCGCGACGGATAAGTACGTACAAGGGGATAGTATCATTTGGGACTTCATTTGGTACTAGCTTTTGGAAGCTCGGGTTCAAAATCCCCACATTAGCGCCGATTCTCAAAGTTCCCGGCAATGATTGGCTCGCATCCAATTTCCCATGAGTTGAGGTATTCCTTGATAGCTCCATTGATGTCGCGCCCAAAGGACGGGATTTGATCGCGGGGAGGGAAGAAGTGAGCTTGCTGCTCGTAGCGGTATTGACATACCCAATCCATTGCCTCTGCATACCAATCGTGACGCAATTCCAGCGGACGTCGACTATTGCTTGCTCCTTGTTGTAGGACGGCATGTCCTAAAACGGAGTGGGTGTCTCTCACTCGCATGTAGAAGAAACAGAAAGAATTTGCACGACTTACGTTGTCGATACTGCAGTGAGATACTTCATTTCTACGATGACGGGATGAAAGAGGGCCTCGTCCAGGGCCAGTGATGCAATCTCGGGCCTGGAGGACCGTAAAATGGCACCAAGGTACGACCACGACGATTGAACTCGTCGGAAAAGACAAGGTCGTACTTCTAGCCATCGAAGCCGGTGCGGGTGTTGAAGTCAATGAGATCTAGTATTCAAAAGAGGCCAGAGGGTTAACCTGTGGCATTTATGCGGAGGTTGCCATATATTTGTTCATTGCGTACTTCGGGAAGTAGGAAGAGAGGCCGGGGTAGGAGATGAAGAGGCAGAGGACTCCGAGCACGAGGAAATTGGATACGGTCCTTCGCCGTCGTTGGGATCGTAGTTGTAGGGGAGGAGACCGCCGCAGATGGTGGGGAAAACGGATTCGCGATTGTTCTTCTGAAGTTGGAGGCCGAGACGGTAGAGTCACCGTTGGTGTTGGCCGGGGGCTTAGGCGGGGGAAGAAGGTCGGCGTCTTGCCTTCTTCTGTGGCAGATTGGTGGAAGATCATGGAGCCCCGATATAGCTGACAGAAGGCGGGTCTCCTCGACCGACGGGCCGGACTGGGTGTCAGACTGGGCGGTTCGGAATAGTCCCCCATCGCTGTCTTCGAGGAGAGAGCGCGAAGCTCTCATAAGACGTCCCAACGCTGCCATTCCACAGCCCCCCGCCCCAATTCCGCCGGCCCGTCAGCCTCGGCCGCCCCCGGTGCCACCGTAGGCCACTGTGTGATGAAGTTATTGAGAATAACGCAGTGAAAGATATCGTATTAGACCTTTCGAAGGCCTTTTTATACTAGAAGACATTTTACCATAACTACTAAAGCTGTACGAAAGGCTATGTACGAAATGTATGTATGAACAGTAAGTACTATGGTAATGGTCGAGTAGTCTACATCTTCGTTTCACTAACTATATGAATGCGTCGCCCAGCAACCGTTTGTATTCTCCGTTCCCAACACTCCCCCTTACTCGAGCATTACTCCGACTCCATAGGTTAGCTCCATGTGTAAAGGTCTTGCCAATCCCTTCGTGAAAAGGTCCGCTAAGTTCTCGCGTGATGGGACATAGATGATGTCGATTGTTCCGGACTCGACGAGATCGCGTAGGAAGTGAAAGGCAATGTCGATGTGTTTCGTGCGCGCGTGAAATTCGGGATGGTGGGCAATGGCAATGGCAGCCTGGTTGTCGCAGAAAATGGTTGAGGTGGTCGGTTGTGGAAAGCCGAGCTCCTCGCAGAAGGTTCGAT
>Ga0307516_10000736_pt1 | contig 44535 bp, 53 predicted proteins | sample 19_EM_MG_FD_203310 | JGI IMG/M metagenome (GOLD analysis project Ga0307516, IMG submission 203310) | Populus trichocarpa ectomycorrhiza microbial communities from riparian zone in the Pacific Northwest, United States - 19_EM | ecosystem: Host-associated > Plants > Roots > Unclassified | place... | reverse complement strand
AGAAGGAGGAGAGGGAGGGAGGCCGGCGCACTTTGGGTTGTTGACGTTTGACGGTTGTATGTGTGTATGTATGATGTAAAGTATGATGTAAGGCAGGGCAGAACGGGAAGGGGGGGGGGGGGGTGTCTGCCAAAAAAAGAAAAGAAGAGAAAGAACGTGGCGGATCACGGTAGAGCACTCGCTCGAGCGAGGGAGAGAGAAGCTGCCGGAACCGGGTGCTTCTGGCGATGGCGGGCGGCGGGCAGACGAACGCTCTCTTTCGGAGGGGCGTGCGTTCCCCGGGGCAGGCTCCGTCGGGGTTGATAGGGCTTGTGTTCATCGTTTCTCACTTGTCAGAATGCGAGTGAGTGCATGTGAGGATCGGCTGCTGTCTGGCGGCGTCACACACCCACGGCGGTAGCAGGGATCGATGGGGCCATGTCTGCTGCGGGGGGGGGAGCAGCGGGATGCTTCCTCCGAGCCGCGGACGGGGCGGGCACGGGTGCGGCTTACAACTCGGCTCTAACTGTGGGACGGCTCACGGTCTACTGCGCGCCAACTCCAGCAGCGGATGCCAACAAGTCTTGCGTCTGTCCGGAAGCTGTGCGAGAGCAGCTGTGGCTACGACGTCCCACACCTCACGTCTCCGCGTTGCTCAAGAACAAAACAGGCCCTTTGTGATTGCTGCGCCGGGGATACCGCGCACGCTACTGCTCCGCCCCGGCGGAGACGCCGCCCGCCAGCACGGACTGGACATACTCCTTCCTGAACGGATTCTCCTCCAGCTCGGGAGCGCGGTTGAGCGGCGTCCACTTGGGCTCGTCCTTGAAGAGGCGCATCGCCCTGACGTACTATCTCGCACCGATCAGCGATGCTGCTCCGCGGCCGCGCGCAGCGGAGGGGGGGGAGCGAGGGCGGGAGCTTACGGTCCCCTCGTCGGTGGTGAACCTGTGCCAGATGCCAGCGGGCAGGATGATGAGATCGCCCTTCTCGAGCGCGCAGCGGATCCACCTCTTGTCGTCTGCGCCGACGCCGCCGCGCACGTCGAAGTAGCCGCGGCCGTCGAGCATGTAGCGGATCTCCTCGTCCTCGTGCAGGTGCTCGCGGAAGAACGTGCGCACCTTGTCCTCGTACGCGGCGCCCATCGCCGCCGGCGCCACCGTGATCTCGTCGCGGTTCTTGTACGCGCGCGCAGCCGCGAGCGCGTTCACGCCTTCGACCGTCGCGAAGTGGCGGTATATCACCCCGAGCCGCGCGAGCTCGGCCGCCGTCAGCGACTCCCCCGAGTCGTGCGGCGCCCGCTGGTCGGCCTGGAATGCACTGTCAGCGACGGGAGTGGACGGGCCGGCGGGTGGGATGGATGGAGTCGGACTGTGGTTTCTTCGTAGTAGTAGATCTGCATGGCTTCGCTGACTGGGCGTCTCGCTCTGCGGTGATGGCTCGCTCTATCTACTCTGACCCTCTGACTTCGGGTGGTGCGGGAACAAAAGACGTGGGGGCGGTATGAACTTATCTAGCACGCCATTTTTCCCCGGCATATCACGTGCAGCACATGACACGGCGGGACCGGCTACCGCTCACCAGCCGTCACGAGCAGCAGCGGGGGAAAACATCCGCGCGAGTGCCTAGATGCGCATGCGCTGATATATAGCAGTATTCGCGGCTAGGCAATGGCTACTGTGCGCATACCGAACCCCAGTGCGCAGAGCAAAGTAGAAAAACAGAAATCACACGCCCATCTCGGCCAGCCTGGCGGCCAACCACTCAGCCTCCTCCTTCATCTCCTCCTCCGATCTGGGCAGGCGCTCAGTGTCCGGCCTGACGGGCGGGAACCTTCCGCGGCCAGGCGCCGTCAGCAGCAGCTCGTCCGCCGCGCTCAGTTCCCGCGCTACTAGACGCGTACTCGGCGTGTCGCTGCCGCCGCCGCTGGCCTGGCTGTGCGCACGACTGATGTCGGCGTCGTCGCTCTCGAGCATCTTGTAGATCTCGTCTTCCGGCAGGTCGCCTCCGTGCCGCGGGATGATGTGCGCGTGTACGTGCGGCACCCTGTAGCATAACATAAAGCAGAACAAAAGACAAGGAGCTCCTCAGCCGTCCAAACTCCTTCCTCCCATTGAAAAACAAACCAAAAAAAAGGCATTCACGGGAAGGGAGGGGGGGGGACAAACGATTGACCGGCCACGGGCCCGTCCTGGATGGCGATGTTGAGGCCCTCGGCGCTGTAGATCTTCTCGAGCGCGGCGCCGACCCTCTGCACGGTCAGGAACAGGTCCGCGACCTCGTCCGGGCCCAGGTCGTGCAGGCGCGGGACCACGCGCCGCGAACACACGAGGACGTGCCCGGGCAGCAGCGGCTTGAGATTGACGATCGCGAACGACGACACGGTGCGGTAGAACACCTGCTGCGTCACGAGGAATTGCGAGAAGTACACGGCGGGCGGCGGCATCGTGGGGACGTGGGCGTTGTGGAGGAGGAGGGTTGGTGCGTTGGATTGCGGGGGTTGGTTGTTGCTGCCGGATGACGACGGCCGCTGCGGAAGCATGTTTCACTATGCGACGATCGGCGACATGTATCTATGTAGCCAGACAGAGGTACGGACGGCAGCGCCCGCGGTCCTCCCTACCCGCATCGTCGTCGTCGCCTCTTTCTTTCCAACTCCCCGCCTCCGCCCAGTTACTCGTGAAGCCTCTGCTACTGCCACTAACTCAGGATTGCTGTATCGAGCGACAGCATCCACCATCATTTCGAAGCTGTCAATACTCAATGCTTCCATCAACACTGCTCCTACTCAAACGCTATCCGAACCACGCTCTCCGTCACCCGCCACACGATCGCCGCCACCGCCGCCGCTGTTCACCGCAAGCACAGCCCACTCCACCGGCAGGTCCGGCCTCGCACTCTTCCCGCGACGGGGAAGATACATGTGTATGTCATCCGGCAAGTTCATGGCTGCCGGAACCCGGACCTTGAACGTCGTGACGGTCTCCACCTCCATTCCCCTCTCCATCCGCGCTCCCTCCTGTTCGGACAAAATCCCCGGCGGGCGTGGGGTTCGAGGCGCGGGCAAAAAAAAGGGCTGCTGCAGCTGCGGCGAGCGTGGTGGTGGTGGTTGAGGGGGTGGTAGTGTTCGCTGGAGATCCGATTCGAACGTGACGCTCTTCCTCCTGCCGTGGTGGTGGTGCCTCCGCTGCGTCTGCCGGCCGCCACCGCCACCACTCTCGCTCCCTCCCTCCGCTGCTGCGACATCCGAGCTCGAGCTCGAGCTCGCCGAGCTCGCCGCCGCCGAGGGATACACCGAGTTCGCCGTGCTCGGGAGGCCGGTGAACACGCTTGCATGCTTCGGCAGCGTATCACCCCCTCTCCCAACCGTATTTCTCGCCGCCGCCTCCTCTTCTCCTTCTTCTCTGTTGTCGTCCTCCTCCGAGTCGTGCCCGAAAAGTCCCCGTCGAGCTCGCTGCCGCGGAACTCGTGGGTCGAGACGGAAGACACGCGCAACGCCACTGTCCGAGCGGATGCCGGGAAGGCCGGGAAGATCGATCGGAGGTGGTGCCGGGGGAGTAACGGGGGGTTTGAAGGCGGAGAGGAAGCGGGTGTTGTAGCTGGAGGTTGCAGCGGAAAGAGATTTGGTGAGGGAACGCCTGCGGGAGCGAAGGGTGTCGGACGAAGGGGATTGCGAGTCATTCCCCATGGCGTTTGTGGGTTATTGGCAATACGGCCGTGGTGGAAATGGTGTAGCGATGTGGCGGGGTGGACGGGGTGGACGGGGTGGACTGCAATGAGCGACCACAAGGGTAAAAGGCAGCCTCTCGAGTGAGTGGTTATGACCTGTTCCTTGCATCATACCCAATATGACATCAATCATGCTCACCGCCACGGATCTTGTCCAAGGGTGGTACCCATCGATTCGACTCCTGGAAAATGTACAAAGGCGAAGAAGAAGCCGAAAAGGGGGAAAGAAAAGAAACTAAATAAACCCCCATAGACACTCCATCAAAGAGCAATCGATTGCCGACCGTAAACATGACCAAAAGAAACAGCAAGACAAACGAATAAATTGGTAGAATGTAAGCAGACAGCTACAATTCAGCAGCAAAGAAGATCCAATCCGTTGCAATTTCATCCCAGTTTCGTCCGAGTAACAGAAAATCACGCTTGCAGTCCGGCTAAAGCTATTTAGTCTGTTCGCCGTTGACGAAGGCCCCGGGAACCTGAGGAACCTCGGACGCTCCGTTGGTCTGGGCTGTCCCTTCGTCGTCAGGGTCCTTGAGCTCGACATCGCCATCGTCATCTTCCTCTTCCAGGTACTCGGGATGACTGTGCTCGCCGTTAGAATCCCGATGTCAAGTACCTTGACAAAGTTCACAACTCACCCCAAGAGATTTGCCACATTCTTCATCTCATAGTGCTTCTTCCTGAGCTCCTCAAACTTCTTGTGTTTCTCCTCCTCCTCGGGTGTTTCGGGCTCATCGCCAGGCACATGATGGCACTCGTCGTCATCCTCCTTTACGACTACCTGTTTGGGCGATTGACTCTCCTTCCTGGTGAGTTTGTGTGCGGCCGAGGGCTCACCCAGATCCAAGTCAGGAATGTTAACATCAGGCGTAACCTTCCGCCTCGCTTCGAACTCATCGACAACGAGATCATCGACGTCCAGCATCCTCAGCTCGGCCTCGTCTTCAGTCGGATCATACCCCTTCGCAAACGGAGTCTTCGGTTCATCAATCTTCATCTTCGGCGTGCGCTCCTGCTCCGTAAGGTAAAGATTCGCTTCGTCCCATTTGAGGCGCGGGGAGCCCTCGGGGTTATCGTTGGACTCATGGTGGGAATGGCGACGGGAGGGCCCACCGCGAGACTGGTTCGAGGATGAGCGGCGACGCCCCGCATTCTTAAGAGTGTTTTTCAGCACGATGTCGCGCTCGGTGAGGCTTTCACCACCATCGGGTGTCGCTTCCCGAGAGATCACGGCGGATGGCTCTTCGACAACAGCGGCGGGCTCCTCGATCGTTACGGGCTTGTGCGTGGGGGAGCGATGGTGGGAGTTCTTGAGGATGCCTGGGCGCAGGGTTAGTTGCAGCCTCGACTTTACCCCGTGGAGCGACAAGAGAGCTTAGTGAGGAACTATGGGGATCATCGTACCCTTAGGACGCTTCGATTCGGGGCCGTGGAGAGATGGTGGTGAGTGGGCCATTAGAGTAGGGGTTGAAAGGGAATCGCTAGCGATAGCGATGTGAAAATGTTGAATAGCTATACGGGCGTGAGAGAAGGAGCCAAAGTGTTGTTAGCTTCGGTTGTGGCGGTGAGGAGAAGGAGGAGGTAGTTTCTATGTATGCTTGCTGATGTCTGAGGGGCAACAAGTGGAGTCAAAGCACAAGCAACCAACAGGGTATCAAAGCCCGCTGACGTCGGGTTGTCTTGGCAGCGAGCTTCATCACTCGACTCCTACCTACCCACAACCACCTCCAATCGCAACAAACCCGCCCGAATATGTATCTCAGATCTCCTCGCCAGAGGGGGCAATGGCCTCGTCCCGCTTCCCTGCCTCCTTAACAACTTTCCATCACGAGACACGGTTACCCCGCACCCGTATCCTCAACGCGGACAATTCAAAATACATCTACGCACGTAGCGGCAGACCCTTGTGATAAACAGAGATATCTAGGGTTCGTAATGACTGCCCAGGCTGGCGCTCATTGACGCGGCAAGCAGAATTTCAGTCGGATCAACCACTCTCTTGTTCTCCCTTCAGAAACTCGCTCCGTTCCATCGCTCTGCTTCCCTGCTCGAAGGTCAGGACAGACGGAAAATCATCGCCGAGTAATTGCATGCGGTGCGATTGAATGAGGGCTTTACGCCCATGGGTTGGGAAAGAAAAAAAAACTTCACGATGTACAGCCAGCGGACGGCGAACCGGCAACAGCGAAGTCCTCCGTCTGGTTTGGAATGTACAGGACATACGCAAACAAAAGAAAGCATGAAAAGCAAAGACAGCTCTCCCCACGAAAACCGTACCCCACACTTGCTATCATACATGGGTCAGCGGCGAGGACGGGGTATGCCCTCCAACGTTCCCGCCACCCCAATCAATGCCTTGTTGCGGATCGTCATTGGCCGCCTTGTGGTGGGGGCTTGTTGCCGCTGGTGGTATCTAGCGATTGTTCTTGGAAAGGGAACTGATGATCTAGGACGCTTCGCTCTTGCTCAACATCCCTACGGATCCGTCGTTCACCCTCCAAGACAGATGGCTTTAGGGTCAGAGCATTCCCAACAACTTGAACCGGCGTGTTTGCCCTCAAAAGAGTTCTGGGGTGATAAGAGCAGGGTGATGCACAAGAGCGTCTACTATCCTACCCCAGCCCTTCTGGCAAATAAAGGATGGAGATGAGGTACCAAGTGCTAGCTCGCATGCGGTTCACAAACAGTACGAAGTATCAAGTAAGACCTAGTGTACGTACTCGATTCTCTGGCTCCTCTCCCCTTTCGTTTCACAGGACAGCTGCTTCTTAGAGGACACTGGATAGTGGAAAGATAGATCTGGAGAAGTAACATGTCACCATTGAAGCTATGGGTGACTATTGTTGTCATGTGAATGTTGGTTCTCATGGAATGATGCGACATTCACCATGGCTAACCCACAAAAGAAGCTGCGCTTATGTATGTATGATACATTTATGTAGAATTATAAAAGTGCTAACCGTAGTACTCGTGGGTAGATGTATGTGCGTAGAAATTTCCTACATGATTGAACGGACTAGATGGCTCGTAAAATTCTTCTCGGCGTTTTGCTTTCGCTATGTAGAGTAATGGCCACCGTGGACGTGCAGACTCACTCCAGGTCTGTGGGGAAGATGATACTGCATCTTGGTCGTGATAAGTGAAGAGATCATGGTCAATCTGCAACGAATATAGCACAAGCACCGAGGTTACTGGAAATCGTAAAGGAAACGCATATGGATGACGGACAAAAAAGAATTTCTACTACACCACAACCACAACATGCAACAGTCCATAGTATACACTAGGAAAGCAATGACCTCCACAAAGATGACGTGCTCGACTGACCCGACCCGGCTCGCCTCGATCAAAGAAACGCACCAATGTAGCGCAAAAGCATCTCATCAAAATAACCTAGCTACCCCCGCCCGCTCAGTCACTCCTTGCCCGCTTGCTGCTGCTGGGTCTGCCTTGCGTCTGCAACCCATGCTTTTTACTTCCCACCTCGTCCCCGATACTCTTGACGAATGCCTCAACACCAAATGGATCCGCTGCGTCCTTTTCAAATTGCACGGGCCCATCCCGGTCTTCCACGTCACTTACCCCTCTGAAGCCCTTCTGTGCCCGGCCTAGAACCTCAAACTTCGCGGTTTTCTTGATGCGCTCTAGCTCATTGTCGGCCGCGTCTTCGTCGTCTTCCATTTGTACTCTGGGCCTGTAGATGGCGTTGGCGGCCTCGGCCGCAGCAAACAATGGCTTATCATAGGGATTGTCGTCGTTATAGCCGCTCGAGAACCCAGAGGATTGGTTGAATAGTCGAGAATCAAACATGCTTTCGGTGTTCTGTGTTGGCTTCGCCAGGCCAAGCGCCATTTTCTCACCAATATCACGTCCTTGCTCCCGCGCAAGCACCTGCATCTTCCGCTCCTGCCCCATCTTCTTCATCCGTAGCTCCCGCTGATCCTCACGACGGCGTTCGCGGCGCATCCGTTCGCGCTCGTGTGCCGCGTCGTCATCTTCGGAGTCGGACCCTGGCCGCGAGGAGTAGGGTGAGCCTCGAGATCGTGACCGGCCGGAGCCATGGGAGTCTGCACTAGTAGACCTGGCACGGCGGGATTTCGAGCGAGCGTTAGCGGCCTCTCGTGCCTTCTGCGCAAGTTCCCGGATATGTTCTTCCTTCGCCGCCTTCTCCTTCTCTGCCAGCTTCTGCTGCATGAGTGCCCGCTGCCTGACCTCCTCGCGCGCATGTCTGTCGGCAGTAAAGAGCGCTTCCGAGAACTGGGCAAACTTGTCGTTGATCGTGACATCCTGTAAACCTCGGCCGTCGGCGGCGAGACGTTTGTCCAGGGGCACCGTGTAACCCTTAGGATTCTTCCAATTCGATACTGGCGGAGGAATATTCCACGCCTCTTGGTCCGCAGCCGTCAGCTTCCTCGGCGGCGAGTGCATAACCGGCGGCGGCGGCGAGCCTGGTCCTCTCGGAATCTTCCTGTGCTTGAACTTTGGCGGCTCCATGGGATCCTGTTGCTTCTCGATGATCTTGATGATCCGATCGCTCTTCTTTGACGCATCGCCCATCTGCCCGGACGGCGTATATCTCACGTACTGCGCCTCCCTCTTCTCGTTCCCCTTAACCGTCTTCGGTTTCTGCGCTGCGACTGCACCAGTAACCAACTTCTCCAACGCAGCTCTCGTTCTCTCCGCAGTAGCCTGCACCTCCTCCTCACTCGGCCTCTCCAGCGATATCTCACCGACATCCGCACGCTGTCTCAACGGAATAAGGTCCTTAAATGACGCGTGAACGATTCGATTGTTACCGTGTCCCTGCTTCGCAATCGCATCGTACTTGACTTTTCCCTCAGCGTCGACCTGCAGCGAAAGCGCTTTCGACTTCGTTGTCTTGCCTCCTTTCCGTCCCATGTCGAGTGGGTATTGGGCGATGGGAATCTCGGGAAACGCGCCGCCATCGCCGAAGTCTTCCTGTGAGCGCGGTCGCCATGACGATCGGTGGCCATACGCTGGTGGTCCGTATTGCTGCCCGCCGCAATGAGAATGTTAGTTAAAGGTTACCAGACACTATCTCGTTATGATGTGGTGATTCACCTTCAACACGAGTTGTTGCCGCTCCACGTCGCCAGCACCAAGAATCCGTGAAGTAGCGGGTCGCGACGATCCGGCTTCTTCGGAGGGGTATTTAGGTGCCGGAAGGACGTTGTTGAGGCCTGCTGCAATGGAAGTCATGTTAGAGAGTCGAGGAGTTGGTGGGCAGTTGGTGGTGAAAGAAAGCCGATAATGTTGCCGAAACACGAGAATTGATACCTCGGCGGTGCGCCAAGGCTCACTAGTTAGTAGCGTGACTCCCGCTCTGGAGCCGAAGGCACGTTCAACGTGTATGTATCTACATGTTTGAGTAGACCTAAGTAGGTACCTACCTTTTACGATGGATGGCCTTCCAGGTTCTTGACTAAGTCTCGACGAGTGTGAGACAGTTGTGAGAAATGTCGGTTTTCTCGCCGTCCCGATGCTCGGAATATCACTCGATTTCGTGCAACTTCCAAGCATCAAATCTTCGATTAGATATTGGAATTGCAACGCTCGTCGCCGAGACCAAAAAAAAAGCACATTGTATCCCTACTGGGGGTCGAACCCAGGACATCCGCATAGCTATCATAGATCATATCGGATTGTCTGGAAACATTTGTCTCCAGCCAAGCTTCCCATATAAGAACGGCGCGCTACCACTGCGCCATAGGGATTGAGATTTACTTCGGACTTAAATATTTATAGTGCATCCACCGTCCAGCAGCGGGGACAGAACTATGACTAAGTACCTAACACAAGTTGAAATAATGTGGATGACGAAGATTCCATTCCACATGAATTATGCGTACACAAATTCGACCTAATAACTGTGAAGACCGCTACTTCTATCTTTCTCTGGCTTTGACCTCACTTATTGCCCCTTGCTGCTACATCACGTCATGCCTTGACGGATGAATACCCCCAGTAACTAAACAGAGCGCTATTGTAGTACGTCCTTATAAAAATGGTGCATTGTACCTCCCTCCAAAGAGCCTGGTAGTGAAGCTAGATAAAGTTTCTTTGTTTGACAGGGTGGTCGTGGTAAGTTGTCCTTCACATATAGTTACTGTAGATTAGATACCTGCTGGAATAAGTAACCTCATCCTAAAACCCTTGAAAACAGTGCGCATCATATCTTCTTGGGACAGGCCTAGGCGGAGGGCAAAGGGGAGCTTGCATTGCGCGGATTGCGGACGGGAAACAGACTTTGTGTGCCTCGCCATGATCTCTCTAGGTCACATGCGAGTAATGAATAAACAAAAAAAGGGCCCTTAAAAATCGCGAGCTCATCACTGTAAATCACTCGCACTGGAGCATCCGAGGTCCAAATTGCTAGTAGAAAGAAATGTATACAGTAGCGGTATGAGATCAGTAATCATGAATAGCTCTCTGATCTTTGTTGATGTAGTAGAATCGGGCTCGTAACGTCTATCAAATCAATCTGCATAGGTAAGTACCTACACCACAATACGTACACCCAGTGATTGTTTCTTCTGGTACACGCCACACCCATGGATTGTATTCGAAGCTAACCGAACGTCATAGCTTGCTGCGCCACAAAGAGGGGTTGAAAGCCCCACCGTTGTGTCATCGCTTACCCGTGTTCCGATAAGTTGAAAGGCTTGGTACTTATTCTGTCTTTTACCCAGAGCTCCTGGTCGCTTTGTCCAGAAACTCTCGTCGCAGATCGATCATACCGGAGACTTCCTTCAAATATTTGACAACACCGAACTCGAATATCTAAACTCCCGTCCGTCTGACCTCCTTCGGCATACTCCCCCGCACAATGGCTACGTCGAGCGGACTTCCTCCGGAGCAGCAGTTCGCTCAGGTGCTTGCTGCACTGGGAACCATGCAGGGCAACCAAGACAGACAAGCAAAACACCAAGCGACAGAGTTCTTAGAACAGTTTCAGAAATCGGTTGGTTGCAGCGGACTTCATTTTTGAGTTTTTCCGACGGGCGGCGGGCGGCGGGCGGCAGGTTGCGGGCAGAAGGCAGAAGCAAAAGAAGCACAAAAACAGAAGGCAAAGCTGGTTTCTTGTGGTCATGCACGATGCGGGGGGCAACACACTGCTAGCACTACCGCTGCTGCCATCGGAATTAGGTTCGGGACGGATGGGCTGACGGATGGCATTCGGTTGAACAGCCAGAAGCATGGACTTTCGGCCACGCCGTGATACAATCGGAATCTATCGGAGTTGAGGCGAAATTGTTCGCGGCTAGCACGTTGAAGGGGAAGGTTTGTTGCGGACACTCCCATCCCGGCCGTCCAGGTGAGATTCGTGGCTGACCATGCGATATCTAGATCACCTACGACTTGCACCAGCTCCCACGAGATTCACTGTTTTCGTTGCGGGATTCTTTGCTTAGCCTTCTCGTCCACTATCGCACCGGTGCTCGTCCCATACGGACCCAGCTATGTGTTTGTCTCGCGGGGTTGTCCCTCCAGATGCTAGAGTGGAGAGATGTGATCGATCTTGTGGTTCAGGCGCTGGGAACAGATGCCCAGAGCTCGGTCGTTTTGCTGGAATTTTTGACGGTTCTCCCGGAGGAGGTAATGGAAGGCAGGAAGATCAGTTTGTCGGTCAGTACTTCAGAGCTCCAACACCCCACCACCACCACACCCGTTTGCACCTGGGCGGAACTAATCCGGCGAACAGGAGGATGAGTTATTGCACAGGACACAGGAGCTATTGACAGATAATGCCTCGAAGGTTCTTCAGCTCCTTGTTCAGTATGCACAAGTCACAGGTAACATGAGATCGGCTTCGATGTCCAAAGTCAGTCGAGCTACTAAACCGGTTTCACAGGTATCGACAAACCTACGCCGGCCCTCATCACATGCTTGAACTCGTGGCTTCGGGAGATCAACTGCGCAGATGTGGTCAAGACCCCTCTCGTTGACTCAGTATTCCATGCCCTCCGCGCCGACACGGCGTTCGATGAAGCAGTGGACTGTTTGTGCACCATGTTCCGCGAAACCAGAGAAGTGGACGAGTCGATGGGAATTATTGAGGCACTATACCCCCGTCTCATCGCCCTCAAACCAAAGGTCACCGAGGCCGTGGACGCAGAAGATGTCGATGTCTACAAGGGGATCACTAGGTTGTTCGCCGAGGCCGGTGAAGCCTGGGTAGTTCTGATTGCTCGCATGCCAGCACAGTTCCGTCCTTTGGTTGAAGTGATCGAGATGTGTGCTCGGAAGGATACCGGACGTGACGTCATTTCTTTGACCTTCAATTTCTGGTACGACCTCAAGAACTACCTGGTTCTGGAACATTACATGGAGGCTCGCATGCACTACGCCGACCTCTTCGCCCGGCTTGTGGATATCATGATCACCCACCTCCAGTATCCAGAGGGTGGCGCCGAGGATTTGTTTGAGGGCGACCGCGAGCACGAAGAGAAGTTCCGAGAGTTTAGGCACGCTATGGGAGATGTCCTGAAGGACTGCTGCGAAGTGATCGGATCCGCGGATTGCCTCACCAAGGCGTTCGCGATTGTTAAAGGCTGGATGGAGGATTACGCGAAGCAAAGCCCCGAGGACCGTGCCAAGTGTCACAACTGGCAGAAGCTTGAGGCTCCCCTTTTCAGCCTTAGGGCAATGGGAAGGATGGTGCCTGCGGAGGAAGATGTTATTCTGCCACAGATTATGAATCTACTGATACAGCTCCCCGAACACGAAAAAGTCCGGTTCGCCGCCACACTGGTCCTCGGCCGATACACAGAATGGACGGCTAAGCATTCCGAATACCTCGAACCGCAAATGAACTACATCATCAATGGTTTCCAGCATGGCTCTAAAGACGTTGCGCAGGCTGCAGCTATGGCCTTGAAGTTCTTCTGCCAAGATTGTGGAAAGTTGCTTGTCAACAACATCACTCAACTGCATCAGTTCTACGAGAGTGTGTCGCCCAACTTGCCACTCAGCAGTCTATACGAGATTACGGACGGTGTCGCACACGTAGTGGCTTCGCAACCACTGGGGAAGGTTTACGAGGCACTGATGCTATTCTGCTCACCCATTGCAAACCGACTAATGGTCAAGGCTAATGCTGCTTCCGACAGCGACAAGAAATGCAAACTGGCCGACGAAATTCAGCTCCTTACTATCTTTGTCCAGGTTGTGCACCCACATGTTCCGGAGGACCAGGATAACCCTATGATCCGCTTCTGGCAGAGCATCGTCCCTGTTCTGTCAACTATCCTTGACTGTTTCGTCGATTTCCTGCCCATTTGTGAGCAAGTCGGTCGGTTCTTCAGAAGTATGTTGATTAGTTACCGCACGGCCATGCTTCCACTGCTGCCAGAGGTTGCCCTTAAATTGACTACCAGCTTTGAGAAGAGCCACCAGGGTATCTTCTTATGGGTCTCTGGAACCATCATTCGTGAATTTGGCGACGAAGAATTCACGGATGAAGCCACGAGAAACTCGATTTGCCAGTTCTTGGAGGCACAGTGTCTGAGCATGTTCCGGCTGCTCAATAACACTCAGGCTAAGGACATACCTGATGGTTAGTTGTATCTTGTCTTCCCGATGTTTTGGTGCTGCCCACTGACCCTTATCTAGTGATTGAGGACTTTTACCGCTTCCTTGCGGACGGAGTCATGTTTCATCCGGCGAAGATCATTATGTCCTCCCTTCTGCAGCCCATCATTGAAGCGTCGCTCGCTGCGCTGGACCTGCAGCAGACCGAGCCTCTTTTGTCTGTCCTCCAGTTCCTTCGTGACCTCCTCGCATACGGCCGCGAAGCCCCACCCAACTCCAGCTATCAGAATCACCGCAAAACACCCACAGAGGTGCGGAACGCAGTACAGGCGGCTGCGGCTAGTATGGGGCTTAGGATCACCCAGCGGATCCTGAGCGGACTGATGTATTCATTCCCCAGCGACTGCGTCACGGATTCTTCTGGTGTACTCCTCGAGCTGGTTGAGTTGTGTCCCGTGCAGATGATTGAATGGATCAAGAGCACATTGGAGCTTCTGCCACCCGGAAGCGTCAGTCCCGCCGAGGCTCAGAAGTTCCTCAAGGGTATCGAAACTGCTGGCATAAACAAGGATTGGAACAAGATTCGTTATACCCTCCGAGATTTTACCGCCTGGTACCGTCGAAAGAACGTGAGTTGTGCCCATTACCGGGTGACATTGTAATGATATTAACTGGTTCTTACAGGTTACGCCAAGATCACAACTCACTGGTATTGCCGGAACCGAGGGCCCGAAGTTCAGGTTTGGCGGTTAGGAGCTGTATGCTGTATGCTAGAACTGGATACTTGCGGGCGGCTATCACTTGGCTATTTTGTTTTCCTTCTCCTTTATAACCTTTTTTCTCTGTTGCTTTCGTTGTGTTCTTGCGTCTGTCTTGTCCGGTTGATGTTTCAGGTTGTGTAGAAATGTGATGTGGCATTCAGGTTTTCTGGGAAACTTAATGGACAGCAGATGCTTTGGGAAGTACCACCGGGAGGGTGTTGGTGTCGAATGAAGCGAGATGTAGAATGACGGGCTTGACGAGTTTTTTTTTCGGTTTCTCCCATAGCTTACAGGCTTTGTTGTTTGTCTGCTGTCTGACGCTCAAGCCTGAAACCCAGCAGTTGCCTGTTCTTCCTAATGATGAGCTTACTTTTTTGTTTCATTATTAAATTGCGTGATGCCTCTGCTAGGTAGATCATGACAATCTCTTTTTTCCCCCCAATTTCTTCACCGACCGCGCGCAGACCACGGCAATCCTTTTTTTTATCATTAATCGCGTGCAACCTAGGTACCTATGTATGTACCACTTCCAAACCCCAATCAGTCCGCAGGTGGCCGTTGTAGCTCCCCTTTGCCCCCCTGTCCCAACAGCGATAGAACGCACCAAGAAAATTACAAAGGAAGGAACAAGTGAAAAGTCAAAAGAAAGCCGGCTCCGGGCTCCCTACTCTCCCCCACGGAAGACCGCGAGGGGAGGAACAACGGTCACTCCTCAGCCTCGGTGCCCAGCTCCTCGGCCTCCTGCCTCCACTCCTCTCCCCTTTCGCTCCGCTCCCAGAGTCCCCACTCCAGCGCCTCGCTCTTGTGTGTCTTCCTCAGCTGGGGCTGGGGACCAGTTTCCCCACATTCGTAGTGGAGAGGAAGTCCAGGACCGCCTCACCTCGCATCCGCGAGGGGGTCCCGGATCTTGAACCGATCCTTCCTCCTCCCGGTCTCCTTCCGAGCTTCCACCCACAGAGCTCTTCTGCTACTCTCATGCGGCCAGTGTTGGTCATAGAGGGAGCTGGGAGCCGGGAGCGCATGCACTGAGGCCTGCTCTACCGGCTTAAGGAGGGGGGAAAAGAATCCATTAACATCTGCCTCCGGTACACGAGAAGTCCAGCGGCTCACCCAGCACATCAGGATCTATCCTCCCGAGACGTCGGGAAGGTACTTGAAAAGAGTTTCTCATGTTCAGATGGTACTGCCCTTTCCACTCAAACCCTTCCGTTTCCCAACCTGGGTCCCAAAAGTTTCTCACTGGGGCTTAAGCTTGTCCCTCAAGAACCCGGCCCAACACAGCTTCTCAATGAGAAACCCACTCTCGGATGATTGTACTATCCCAAACTCGGCTTAACGTCTAGCGCGGCGCGACGTGTTTCAGGGCACCCCGCGCCCTCGTGCTCGCTGATGATGATGATGTTTCGTTGATCGTGTGCGACCCTATTGGATCATGACGAGCGCCCTCGTGCTCGCACGTCTGGGTGAACAGGGACAAGTGTGGGTCTAACGAGTGAGAAGGTGTGATGTCGCACAGACTAGTCTCGGCATAACTACATGAGTCAAACCCATGTCACGTCACCCTAGCAACCGGGTGTCTCGTGAAGTAAACAATCCCCTTCCTTTGTCCTTATTTGTGCAGCCAACGAGCCACACCTCTCCCTGTATATACTCCCATCCACAGCTGTCGGCGCCCCCCAGCTTCACACATCGAAACCCAACAACATGCCACGAGTCGTCCGCCGCCAGACGCCATACCAGCGTATCTCTTCCTACCTCAACCCTCTCGACCACCTCCTCCGTCTCGCGACCGACTATGAAGCCTTCGACTGGGACAACTGGCAGAATACGTGGGGAACGCCGCTCGGACTGCTCCTCAACGTCATCTGCATGATCTCGCGTGGCCACGCCGACAGCTTCCGGCGCGAAGCCAATCCCGTTTTTGGCGAGCCGTCCTCGAGGAAATCCACGGGCAACGGTCTCTCATATCTTGTATGTGATGGGGGCAATGTGGCGGGTCAGGTTTTGGCTTGCAAATCTCTCCTACCTCTCCCGGATACTTGTCAGGGTGATTTGTGCTCATTCGTGATCTTTGTTGGCGTGCAGCTATGGATCGCTCAGACTGCCCTCGCGATATTCAGTGTATGCAATGCCATCTATTGCTTCACCAGGAAGAAGAGATACCGTTTGTTTGAATCGGATATTGAGGTCAGTTGGCTTTCCACTTATTCCCTCCTGGCAGTAGCGGGCTGAACCAGACCAGGTCGAGCCGAAAACTCCCTCTGCGCGCCGTGTCCCTGTTGACTCCTCTCCGATCGCCAATTCCCCTCTCCGCGTCCTTGGCAACATAATTGAACCGTTCCGCAACGACGCCGCAAGTCGTGCACACCCGGACGAGACACGCGACGTCTGGGAAGTCGGCGTATGGGATCCATCCCCTCTTTCCCTCCACATCCTCGCCTTCCTTTCGCCCGTGCACGTTGCAGTCTACTTCCTTGCTTTGCCCATCACCTCTCATCCATCGGGCCGCTCAACCGGCTACGAAACTGGAACATCCTCAGCCGCAGTCTACTTTACCGTCATCTTGACACAAATCCTCCTCTCCCTGCAGATAATCTTCCTCAAATCCTGGTTCGTTCAGCAAGCCTGGGACCAAAAAGTAATCAGTAAAGAAGTGATGCACGAATATGACGCCAAATACGTTCACCCACGCCTGAACGTGATCAAGCGGGACGTGGCAGTACAGTGCTCCCTTTCAACCAACACCGACTCCCGCGGGCCAGAGGTTCAGGTGTACACCCCGCAGTTTAACCGTTCCGGCTTCAAGACCTACGCGAACCCCAACTACTTTGATCTCACTGTGCAAACGCCTGCACCTCCGCCGTTTTCGCGGAGCAGCACCAACGCCGACACCACTCCCGGTATCTTTTCTCGTGGCGCAACACCGATGCAGCCAATTGCTGGACGCATCCGACAACCGCGGTTCGCGAGAACGGCTGCCAATACGCCCCACCGTTCCGCCGATGAAGACAAGGACCGCGAGAGTCATACCCGCCGAAGAGAAACTACTGCGCACGCGGGTTACGATCAGCCAGCGAGACGTATGGGTACCGACGGATTGGTGGACTGGAGTAGACAGAATTCACGCGGGCTGAGCCCCAGCAAGATGAGCACACCGCTGAAGAAAGGGAGCAGTACCAGAGGGAGTACGTATGCCGAGAGTTTGGGCACGCCGTTGGGCACGCCAGTTAGAAGGAGGCAGTTTTAGATCCATGAGGCGAAGATTGTAGATTGTCGTTTCATTCTTGCTTCGGTTTTCTTGAGCGGCGTTTGGGTGGTTACAGTAAACAATTTGCATTGCTTTGGTTTATGGCTTGTGGCTACTAAAGAAGGATATCTCGTGTGGAGTTGTTTCACAATGCGAGGGTAACCATTGAGTGATATCCTGTGTTGTCGTATTTTGGAACCACAGTAATTACCTCCATCGCCAATTGAAACACATTTTATGTGCAATGGAAAAATCAACATTCATACGTACTAATCAACGGGGCACGTACGACACAGCAAGACCAGTATGCCTAGACCCCAAGTGTGATCGAGGTCGGGGTAGGACAGTGGACAGGAACTGGGAGTGGGTACATCGCCATGATCTAAAAAGGTCGCATGCGATTATGACAAAAAAAAGGACCCTAGTGAGTACGAAAAAGTGAAGAAACTAAAAGAGCTGTGGCAGAAAAGAAAAAAAAAAGCAGAAACCATTGAACCTGCCAGTACCCCTATATGTAGAGAAGGAGGCGTTACCTCCTAACAGTCGGGCTACTGCTCCTGCTACCAGCGGGGCTCGCACCGGCGACTCGTCTGGGTACACCTCGTTTGCCCTGTTGCGCCTCTGCATCTTTGACCTTCTCCTGCAGCCGCTTGTTCTCATTGACATGCTCCGCAAGCTGTAATCTCAACTCCTGAATGCGTCTATCGCGATCCTTCACCTGCGTCCCACGGTGGATCTCGTGGATCTTGATGGCATTCACGTCCGCGCGGCGCCTAAGGTCTTCATGCTCGACTTGGAGTACCTCAATTTCATTGCGCATTTCGAGGATCGTTTGAGAGGCGGTTTGATATTGCTCGCGTATGAAGGCAGTCTCATTTTCGCCACTTTCGAGCTTCCGCGTGAGATTTTCAACCTGGTTCCTGCAGATAAGATATTCGGCGAACAGAGTACTGGTTTCGGGAGCACTCTTCTGGAGGAGAGCTTGGGTTTCGGACAACTGTTCTTGGATATTCTTGATCTGAATTTTGCACTTGTCGGTGTCAGCGATGGCGCGCTCAAGTTCGGTTTTGGTTCGCTTGAGCTCTTTCTCGTGCGCTTGTTCGTGTTCATCTTTTTGGTGATTGAGGTCATGAATAATTTGCCGTTGTTCCTCCCAACTGGTCTGAAGGCGGTTTTGGCAGCCCCTCAAGCTTTTGAGGTCCTCGTTTTGGGTATTATAGTGTTTAATTAGCTCCTCCCGGCTCTAGGTAGATCGGTCAGTCAGACAGTTGAAAGCGTTATAAGATAGAGATTTCCTACCATCTGATCGGGCGTCGGGTCCCAGCCGATAGGCATCACGGGTCTCGCAGGTAATGGCTCTGGCCCACTCTCAGTCTCGATATCGGCAATGATCGGTGTTCGCCCTGCATCGTCCACTTGAGGGCCAGGGGCACTGGGGCGGATCGCATAATCCTGGCGCTGACTCTGACTCGGCAAAGTGCTGCTGATACGTGTGAAATCTCCCAGAGTGACCAGTGATGGTTGCAGCTTCCTTTTCTTGAGCCCCAACTCACTAATGTCTTGAGTCTCCGAGGGCGAATCCTTTCCCGTCCCCATTAGTCCATACCGATATCTCAAAGCTGAGTGTTATTTACCTGTCGCTTCCGCTTATCGCCATGCCCCCCCACGCCATGTTTCGTTTGGGTCTGAGCAAGTGCGACGGTGTCGAACAATGGCAGCTCTTGCAGCTGAGGAATCCCTAGTTCACCTTGGAACCTCTTTTTGATCCACGCTCCCGTCTTTGCAGGAGCATCGGCAATGGCGGCCGCGTATGTGGGCTCCACCATGCCTGCCTCATGCCTAAGGAGTTTGATGGCCTCGACACTGGCATAAGGAAATAGCTTTGGATCCGAGGGGATACACAGCAGAGCGTGCTCAATGGTGTTGACGGTGACTAGACGGAGTACTGGCGCGAGCTTGTTGGGGTCGAACAGGTCTTGGCGAGCCTGTGCCACCTCCCGAACGTGAGGATCGAATGTAGCATCCATCGCGATCAGAATGTGGCAAGAATTCTGGACACGGTATTAGTACATGCAACTTGAGAAATTGAATCATTGTGCATGTCCATACTCCTATCATTCCACTGTCATGGCACGACGGAATAAGATACACTTGTACCAAACCTTGGATCTTATTATCCGACAATGGTTTGCAAGTACTCATCCTGTCCAATCGCCTGTGGGAAACCCTGAGGCCACGAAAGAAGACTTCCAGCATATCCTAAGTACCTCAGTACAGACTCGAATACGTACGGGATGCGAACATACAATCGACTGTGGAGCTTCCGCTACAATCCCAACCTTAATACCTTCGTCAAGGATGATGGCGAAAAGTTTCTTCAGGAAAAGGAATTTGGCACTCGTGGCAGCAAGGAAATCCGCTTCCTTCCTCTTGTCCTCACCGCTGAGAGGCTTGATTGGGTAAACAAGGTGGGTATGGGTAGCAATCCTCGCACAACGCTTGGTTATGTCGATAACAGAATTCTTCGAATCTTCTCCTCGGAGCTCAAGGTATGATTCAATGTCCGCATAATTGTTGGCGATTTCGCGCACATACATCATCTTTTGGCTGATAATATCGGGTGTAGGCGCCTTGGTGTTTAAGGGTAGAGGAACTGCGTATTCTGCTGGTCCGAGCAATGGTGCATGGAACTGGGATTGAGGTGATTGGTGTTCCGTCTTCCCCTCCTGTTTGGCTGTTTCCACTCGAGCAGCAAGGATTATTGTTTGGGCGTCATTGGCCTGTATAACGGGAACGGAATGTGGTCGTGCCTGCACAGTTGGTTCGGGGTGTGCTGGTTGCGATGCTGATGATGTTGGCGCAGACGGTCCTGGAGTCGCAGGCAGCCCTGGACCCGCAGACGATCTCGGAGCCGTAGACGACCCTGGAGTCGTAGTCGGCCCTGGAGTCGTAGACGGTCTTAGAATCGTAGACGGCCCTGGAGCCGTAGACGGTCTCAGAATCGTAGACGGCCCTGGAGCCGAAGACGGTCCTGGAACCGTTGACGGTCTTGGAGTCGTAGACTGTCCTGGAGTTGTTGCCAACCTTCTGCGTGCCATCTCCTCATCCCTCTCTTTCCGTTTGGCAGCTAGCATTTCACGCAGTGTGTTCCCTTGACGCGCCGCGGGAGGGATCGATGCCGGTAACATCCTTGCGGAATATGTGAGAGGTAATGAGAAATCCTGATCCGTAAATCCCGAGTATGCGTATAGTGGGAATCCAAAGCCTTCAGGCTGCGACAGTTGATCTACGGCTGTTAGTAATGCCGAGAATCCGCGTCGACTCCTTCGTTCGAACCGGAACTAGTCCTGGAACGGTGCCTTGACAAGCAGCTGCCTCCTACGAGACTTTACTCCTAGGGTCGGCTATGTCGTGATGCGTCGTGGGCTGGATGGTTGTTGAGGTTGTTGAGGATCCGTTGGTTCCTCAGAAGAGGGATCAAGCTTCTTCGTGTATTGTCCTTCAGCACGAGTGACTTGTGGATCCGTTGCTTCCGTTGCTTCCTTTGGAGATCCTCCCCGGAAGTTTCCGCTGCAGCCCGCCGTCCGCCCGAAGACGGATCTGACAAGCCTAAGTCCTGCGGTAGACCAAGACCAAAGCCCTGGGCACCCAGCGAATCCCACGACTACCACCTCCTGCAACGCCGCAAAATCTTCCTCCTGCAGGTCGAAAGCGCAAGAAGCTGCCGACTCTGCAGCTGGTGATGTTCGGGATATAGCTTCGATGAGTGGGAATAACTCTCGAGAACTGAGTTGGTTGTCACTGTCGCAATGCGGGTGGTTGCTCGGACGATGCTTGCGGCTCCGCTGGACTGAACCGAATCGGTGATGGTCTGTGCACACTTGCCTACAAGTTCATCAAGTGGAGATTGGTACTTCAAACAAGTAGAAGCCGCAACCTCCTGCTCCGCCTGCGATATGATATCCTGCGACAAAGTAATAAAGGTAGAGACGTCAGGCTCGTCGTAAAATGCTTGGGAGTCGGCGGTAACTATGCTCTCCCATGTGACTTCAACAGACTCTACTGTGAACGGCGTGCTGGGTTCGGCGGGTCTGTGTGCAAGGAACGAGAGCGATACACGACAGATGGTGAATTTAGGTCGAGCCGAACCCGTGCGGCCGCTCGATGAGAACAGAAAATGTCTTGCGCCGTGGCGGCGGATCCGGGGCGGCCGGTTTACAGACCGACCGGCGGGAGAGCGGCCTAAATCTCCCGTGGGGGAGTATGCGGGGAAGCGGCGACGAAGAATCTGAGAAGGATCGCGCAAACGATTGTGTAGACCTTTATCCCAGAGCTGGAGCAATATGATCAAGTTGGAAGCGCTTTTCGGAGGCCGGTTGTGTGGCGGAAATTCGAGCGTGGTTCGTGCTTGTGATGACTGTTGAGGTCTTGTAGTCATCGTCAGGGAAGGGTAGTTGCCTGAGATGTTCTGATGCAAGGTCACGTGGACGGCTCCATTCGGGATTGCTTCTGATTACGACCTTGAAAGAATCCCCAGCTTATGTAAGCATCGCTGGTAACCTTCCTTTTATTAACCTGTCTCTCTGCTGGGCAGCAATTAACTTGTCACGGGTTTTGGCCAACACGTCTTGTTACCCATTGTTGTGGCCACAGCTTTCCAGTAGTTATGTGGGTCAGCCCCCTTCCACCTAACTCGGTATTTGCATCCCCTTTCTCCGGTAATGCCCTGAATCACATACCATGTATCTATCATCGTCCGAAGACCGAATAGAATCACCCGGACTCTCGGCGTGCTCTGTTTGGAGTGTAAGCACGCAGATGCAGCCGTAGGTACTTAGTTAGGCTGAGGATCATCCTCGATCAATTTTTAGGTTCTGCCGGGGACAGGCTGTAGGACTTCGGGATCGCGGCAAATGCCCATGAAGCGAAATCAACGAGCCTCGCAGACGGAAGTGTCGCGTCTAGAGTATGATTCTCATCACGGCTTTTCCTCTCCATGCGCACAAGGCAGCGGTTGTCCGTGAGGTACCTAGTTGGTTGTTGGAGAGTTGCAGTCCGTGTCCACCCCATCGATCGTGAAGGATTACGGGTGTCCAGATTCCAAAATCCGCTTCCTCAGGTCTGCCGGGCCACCCCCAGTTTCAGCCCTATTACATAAGCCCTAATAAACAAACTGCTGGCGAACAAACCCCCCAAACATGTTATGACATATTGTTACATAGATACAAGGCTCGTTCTGCAAGCACCCATCATCATCCGCCGTGCAACCCCAAGTTGACGATCTGCTGTGAGGTATTGGTTTTGGGAATCGCACCAACGAGACTCGGCGATTGTACTCGGGCACCTCGTAGGTTTGACTACCAAACAACAAATCGACATACATAGCAAGCGAAACGCCCCCCAACGCGTGCCAAGCCCATCTGCAGCCGCGTGCAACTCACGTGGCAACCACATCCGCATTGTCGTGACAATACATAAAACGCGCCCGCGCCCGCCTCACAGAATATCGTACAAGTTCCTGTGGTCGTTCAGCTACTTTCAACTCATCGTCCCAAGATCATTGCCACCCACGCCCCACGTTCCTACTCACCAACTCTCATCGAGCGAACTACAGATGCGGTCGCCATCCCGCACCATACCGTCGGATCCCCCGTCACTCGATTCATGGCCTGCCACTCACCTTCCGTTCGCTTCGCTAACGCCAACAACTGCAACACAATTGACATCCCTCAAGGGTGTAGTGTCGCTCCAATGGCCATTTTCGCCGAGTAGTGTGACAATGTCGCTACTTGTCTGCGAGGAGGATGTCCGGCTGCGTGCGTCGAAGGGGCAGCTCCGTGTCGAGTTTCGGGGCGCTTCAGCAAGAGAGGTGGACGCGAAGAAAGTACAAATTGGAGACCATGTGGAGTTATCGCTGGAGGGCGTCGAGTTTGAGACGCTGGAAAATGCTACGCCGAGGGATGTACCCTGGCAAATAGTATTTTCGACGAGAATGGTCATGAAGGTATGTCATGATGTTCCGTGCACAGAAGTCGTGACAGCTAACAGAAAATTATTGCAGTTCAAAAACTCCAACGGCTGGGATACCATAAATGTCAATGTTCCTCAGGAGGAATCTGTTGTTTCCTTCGAATCGCCCATGCCCGACGAAGATGACGCATTCATGTATCCACCAGCTCCGTTTACACAACAGCCGACTACTCCACGACGGCAGAACGAGTGGACCTACAAGCGAAAAGGTGACTTGCTTGAAACGTCGCCATTGTATCTACAGAATCTATTCGAGGACGAAGGATATAATCTAGAGGCGGAATTGGAGCGTCCAAAGAAGAGACCCAGATTTAGTAGCTCCTACAGACTCGTGGACCGAACTCCAAGCCCCTCACCCGCGGGCGAGGGTGAGGGTGTGCAGGACGTTTTTGGCTTTATGCCGGAGATCGACCTAGAAGCTGCACGCCTTGCCGCCATGACAGATGAACCGCTTGTCATATTTCGAGATGAGCCCACGCCTAACGAGCCCTTGACGATATTCCAAGATCCGCCGAATCGCGAGGCCGGTGACCATCCAACTTGGATCGACATGCCACCACCGCCGCTCCCTCCCCTCGATACACAATTCAATAACATAGAAGACGAAATTCCCGATTCACCCTCATTACAGCCGGTCCCTTCGCCACAATTACCTCTCGTTTCCCCATTCCTTCATCGCGGATTGTCAGGGGACTATGTCACCGCCGATGAAGACAGCCGGACGGACGGATCGGAAGTGTTGGATACGCAGGAAGTTGCGGCCTTGAGAACGGAACTGCAATCACCTACGCCGACTCCTGTGAAGGGAACGCTGCGCGATCCAGGGGATAGTGCACCCGACGATGATCCCTTCGCACCAGTGTCGGCAATCTCAGCAGAGAACTCGAGACCCACGTCGAGTGCCGGTGAGAGTGAACAGGATTCCCTATTTGACGAGATGTCGGATAGGGAGGATTCGCGAGCTCGACCAAGAAGCCGATCACCATTACCGGGTCCATCGCCTCTACGGAAAGTCCAGCGGGCAAAGACCCCTGAACGATCACCCACCGCCAGTAGATCCAAATTGAGATTGCAAATTACTTCTTCCATCTCTGCCTCCGCCGAGACACCACAGCCGAATGATACGCCTCTTTCCACCGCGCCGAGAACTCCCTACCTTTACCTTCCGACACCGTCACCAAAGGTCACCGCCAACGACCACATGTCGTTTCCTTTTTCCCCACAGGGTCGATTGGAATTCGGCAGAAGCTCCCCCGAAGCTAGTGACTCACCGCGTGGACAGAAGAGAAAACTTCTCCGCCAATCCCTGGACTCCGCTCCCACAGACCTCTCGACCTACTTTGGTCGCTCAGACCCACATGCAACTGACTACTCGGACACGGAAAAGGGCGCTGCATCAGAATCCCCGAGTAGCCCAATTGTAGAAGAGAGCCCATACAAACGTCGGAGTAGTATCCACGAGCCACTCCTGCAGAGAAGGAGGAGTACAATCCATTTCAAATCCGGCATCACAACTCCTGTAAGTGTCTTTGTGCATCCTCGCGAGTGAACCTCGTGATTGACAAATAGATTTGGACAGCTGTCAGACTTCCCTCCTCTGGCCTTCCTTTCATGGGGTTCAACGGTGGACCTGATCGGCGTTGTCAGTCAGTACAGTTCAATCGCACAAGCGGAATCGGGCCAGAAGGACTATTATATGGCCCTCAGGATCGTTGACTCCTCGCAAAACATGGGTATTATCATGCGGATATTTAGGCCGTACAAGACCGCCCTTCCGGAGGTCGAGGTGGGGGATGTGGTAATGCTGCGTTCATTCAAAGTTAGTTCCGTCTCCATCCCTGTTTGTCGTGTAGAGGTCTGACAGGTGTGGTAGATCACAACGCACAAGCATAGGTACGTTGGCGCATCAACTGAGAATTCAGCATGGGCGGTGTGGAAGGATTATGGCAAACAGAGGCCAGCTATATGTGCGGGGCCGCCGGTAGAATACGGCGACGAGGAGGAGGCATATGTTGCCAGCATCGGCAAGTGGTACCTGAACTTGGATCCAAAGTACAGAGAGAACATGGAGCGCAGGCCAAAGGAGGAGTTAGTGGCTGGCATCAAGAAATGACGATACAACAATGCATGGTTGCGATGATACGATAACGGAGTCATGGTCATATTCGTGTTTCAATTCTACTGCCACTCTACTCTTTTTGCGAAGTTTTTTGCCTTAACTGCTTCAACTTGCCTAATGCGTTTAGATTACATGTTGAGATATCTATACCTTCTTATCTGTTGGGCGTCGGTCTAGAATGATCATCTGATAAAATCTCGGAAGTTGGCCAGATAAGAGCCGAAATTATCAGATGTCTTCTCGCCGTATCAGATCAGAGTTTTCTCGGCGCTTGCCGCTTTTGGGCGTAGGCGCAATTCCCGCAGTGGGGTTCCCGACCCGTTCCACACACTCCGTCATAAACCCCCAGCCGTACTCGACTTCCATTACTCCCCCCTCCGCTCCTCCAGCGTGTTACAATAACCGTCGACGTTCCTGAATGTCCTTACACGAGCAGCTGCTGTTCATTGCGTTCCGTCCGCCGCCCACCGCCACCACTGCTTGAAAGTATTACCGACAGCGGATCTTATCTATGGCATCAGGTGATTCCGCTGCTTCCCCGATAGGTGAGCCGAGTCCACCTGCTTCTTTTGTGGCTACCAATTCCAACACACGTTGTCACTCGACACTAACATCCAACGTCTCGCTCTTGCGTGCTGCAGCCATTGCTTCGCCGGCGCCTGTATCTTCCATTGGTAGTCCGTGTCCAACCCTTGCTCCTAGGGCTTCGCCGACCCTACAGGCCGCCTCAGAAAACCCAGGAATCGTCACACATAAAGAATGGGTTGTGCCGCCACGGCCAAAGGTTTGCCTTTCTGCGGAACACCGATGAAGTGAAGGCGAAGTGCTGATGAGGCTCAGCCGGGGAGAAAACCGGCAACTGATACACCACCAACCGTAAGTCGAACTCTCGCCTCCTCGCTCTGTGTGTATCCTTAATCTCTGGTAGAAGCGGAAAGCCCAGAACCGCGCAGCCCAGCGAGCATTCCGTGAGCGCCGCGCTGCCCGGGTTAACGAGCTCGAAGACAAACTGAAAGAAGCGACCGCGGAGACGACCACCAAAGATGCCGAATACCAAGAGCAAATCCGGCGACTCACCGAGAATAACATGGAACTCGCCAAGGAGAATTCAGCTTACAAGCTGAGGCTCGAAACATTACAGAAGGAGCTTGAAGACTTGCGGTCGAAGCCACAGCCGGTGGAGCTTACACAAGTGGCCTCTCCAGCGTCTACCGTCGATGCACCTTGCGCGGGCGACTGCTCATGTCAAGATATCGTCGATAAGGCCCTTTGCGAGCGTGGAAATCCCGCCATCGCCGCACCAGCTCCGGCACCTGTCATCCCTCTCCCCAAGCATACTCGCCGCCTGACCGACCTCACCAATTTAATCGGCTGCGGTTCGTGTAGCAAAGACGGAGACTGTAGCTGCTACAATGCCTCCGTCGCCGCGGTGTCCGCACCCAAGCGCTCCATCTCTCCGCTCGCCATTACGTCAAAGCGCTCAAGAACGATCGATTACCTTGACCTCGAAACCGACTTTACTACCGCGTATACAACCCGCCCAAGGTCGGAGATGATAAACATGCCGGACCCGTGCGGATTCTGCTCGGACGGGACTCCGTGTGTGTGCGCTGAGATGGCGAATGCTATGGATATGGAGGATACGGACACCGATGGTGAGGGAGGAGACATAAAGCTCGCGCCACTACTTGGCGGGGCTGGACTATTGTCACCACCTGGCTCCAGCACAGGCGAGCACGTACCCCTCCGCCGCATGGCAGGTCTCGACAAGCCGCTACCCCTGCACCCATTCTCCTCCCGCCCAACGCCCAAACCCCTCGTTTCCAAGCTCTCTACAACCTCCACCACCCCATCCGGCTGCAAACCTGGCAGCTGCGATCAATGCAAAGCCGATCCAATGTCCACGCTCTTCTGCCAGAGTGTTTCCACCCGTGTCAGCGATGCTACCGGCGGATGCTGCGGCGGCGCCGGCCCGGACGGCGGCTGCTGCAAAGACATCGAATCGCCCGTCTCCATTTCCCTCCCGAAACGCACTACGCGCGCCAGCGCCACCGTCAAGAAACTGCCACCACCTCCACCTCCACCACCTCCTCCACCTGCTGGAACGTACATCCCGTGCTCGGCAGCATACCAAACGCTAAGCAGACATAGGGCCTTCGATGAGGCTGCTGCGGATCTGGGGGCGCTGGTGCGGCCGCTGGTGATCCAGAGAGGTGTGGATGGACGGTGTCCACAGGTTGAGATCAGTTCCGTGAGGGATGTGTTGAAGATGCTGGATCGTAGATTCGGGAGGGCTAAATAGCGGACCGTGGGTCTGTAGCTTTTTTTTGGCGTTATGGGAGTTGTGTTACATATACTTTTTCCCAATGATGATTTGGGAGGGGTGGAGGGAATTAGATGCGAACATGCATCACTTCATCGCTTCATAGACTACTTGAATGCAATGCATGTTTGTTCTTATTTACTGGTACCTAATTATGTATCTGCAAAAAAAAAAAAAAATCAATATCGCCGCGAATACAGAGAGACAACATCAAAAATCAAGTGAGCAAATTCCAACCTAACCTGCAAAGAACCAATTCCAATAACCAAAACCGACGCAAGTAAAATACGTAAGCCAGGAACCAAATCCACAACACCGGCCGACCATAAACCCAACCTATCTCGCAACTACAAGAGATGGATAGATCACCCTACAATTGATCAATATTCAACTGTTCCAGGCGATTGCCGAGCTTCTCGATATGCAGGAACACATCCGTTCCATATCCCTCCATGCTGGTATGTTGCAGACTACCGCCCCAATACTCGGCATAAACCCTCGTCATAGGCAAGCCCAACCCCAGCTTCAGATCCGGCGGCCGATAAGTGAGGGTATGTAAACTCGTCTCTCCCACATCCTCGTCAGGCTGGAGCTCCTGCAGTGTCCCCGCCATCTTGGGGACCCTCGCAAAGTTCTGTAGGCGAGCGAGGTCGGTCCGCCGAGTTTTAGCGAACGACCAGAGGTCTTCGGTCTCATCCGGTGGGATACCCCCGCCCTGGTCGCTGACACGGAAAATGACGTGTTTCGGCACGTGGCAGATGAGAACTTTTATGGGCGGTGGGTTCGGCGTCTTCCGGCCGTGGTGGGCGACGGTGGCTTCGATGCTGTTCCTCAGCAGTTCCCCGATCATGTACTCGAGGTGGCTGAGGATGTACGGGAAGGTCGTGTCCAGGTGGCCTTCGATGCGGATCTCGGGGATCGGGTGGGAGACACCATGGGCTTTACGCGCGAGTTCGGCCGCGTAGGCTCCCACACGCTCCACGACTTCCTTCGCGTTGCACCGCAGGAAGACTTCGCCCACGAAATCGCCGTAGTGGTAGGCAGGCGCGTCGGGAAAGTGGAAGGGACTGTTAAAGGTATCGGTCAGAGCGAGATGCTGCTCCGCTATGACGCGACGCGAGATTCGCTAGGGCTTCAAATCAGTAACATTGACGAACGCGCGCACCCTTTTCGTGCACCACTTACACTCCTCAACAACGAATGCATAAACTTATCCAGCTGTTCGGCGGGTAGCAGATCTCTACACTCCAGCACCCCCATCGCGAGCCTGGGGATCACGGTTAGATGCTCCTTCAGCGCTGCCTTGATGATCCCACAGAACCGATCGTTATCCTCGATGGTTTTGATCTCGGGAACCTTCCGGAAGGACTCGAAGGCCGCGTAGTACAGCTCGTAGACGTATGATAGGTGCCGGTTCGTGACGACCACGTAGGGAAGCTTTTGCATGTCACGGATCCGGTGGGCGAGGCGAACCGGGAGCTCAGTTCTAACGTAGTTGGCACTGCTCACGATGCGTTTCTCATCGAGGTTTCGACATCCGAAAAAAATGAGCTAGTAGAGCGTGAGTCAATCTATGGGGGGAGGGGGGGAGGTGGAGACATACTTGCCGTAGGGAGATGGGCCGGGCCGGCTTCTCAACGTAGGAATCGAGGACAGTAGTGGAGCGCCATCTCGTAGGAATGCTCGAGATTGTAGATGTGGCTGGCGTGGTCGTTGTTGTAGCAGTAGTAGCAGAAGGGTTAGTAGTCACAGTCGTAATGGGAGCAGGCTGGGTGGATAACGACTGATTACATCTCCGATGAATCACTGCGGCGGTAGAAGTGCGAGAAATATGAAGACGGGCGATATTGCGGGGTAGTAGGCCTTTCCTCAAGGACAGCAGCCGGTGCGATGATTGCGGCGAGAGCATGGTCGTGAGGATGCCATTGACTCTTCACGATGACGAGGTTATGGGGTGCCCGTGGCGGTGGCGCGTGGACGGCAGTTTTGCGGGGTACGGATTAACAGATGGGTTGAGAAGGGGTTTCACACGTTGGGGGATCAGCACTGGCTGGGACACATGTGACAAGATACTAGCAACATGGAATGGAGCACTATCCACCGAGTACATACACACATACCTAGCGCACCACGAGCAGGCACTCTCGATACCAGCACCAGCAGACTGCACCTGGCCGTGAATGCCCGGAGAAAGACCCTTCGCGAGATACTCGGTCAGAGATCGTGATGTGTTTGCAAGTCGAGAGAGGTGAAATAGGTACCTGGATAGAGTAGGCACAAATAGCCATAGGTGCTGGTACTATGCATGGGGGAGGATAGATAAAGGAAGAAACACATTTATGCGGGGCCACCACACAGCGGACAGGGCGGCAGAGGGCTGCGCGGTGATTGGCGGCAACGCTGGGAGGCAGCTGCGAGTTGCTTCTTCCGTGTCTTGGCTGCTTGTCATTGCGAGTGACGGCCCATGACGGCAACTGTCTCTCATTCCTTGGATTCGCCTGGAACAAAAGAAAGTGCTCGAAGGGGCAAACTGGAAGCGCACGCCGACTTTATGGGAGACGCCTTCCGACCGGACACGACCGTCATGCGCATAGCAAGCTTCGGTGCTCACCGACGAAACAAGCTGGCCGCGGCGCGGCAGAGTAGATTATGTATGTAAGTAGAGCGAGTAATCTTGATTAAAGCACCAAGCTTCCGGGACGTGGGGAAGCTTCGTATCCGCCAGCCGAACTCTGTGCGGGCGGTCGATCGAGAGCTTCGGTTTCGCTGTATTTATGGGATGGCAGCTGTTCGTCAAACTCCATTTTGGCGCCAATAGGTGGTCCCTATCAAGAGCGGACACAACCTCACTGGCATATGTTTGGCCGCCGGGAGTTGACATTCAAGGGGAGTGGTCGCCGGTCGTCCATCTCGGACAGGCTGCGGTACGAGTGACGAGTGCTATCGAATGCGGTTAGCACATCCGATGCCCCCAGCCTAGATGATGGGCCAACATTTCTTCAACTATTTCACGTGTAAGCGGAGAGAGGGGAAAGCAGGGCGACAGAATCGTCGAATGTTAGATATGGGAGGGCTGAGGAGCAACGAGCGAAAAAAAAAAATCAAAAAAAAATCCGCCGCTTACTTCACGACAGGACGGGCGCAAGCTGACGCCGGAGTACATCCTACTCGAGTAGTATCTACATCAGCGGTCTTAAAGTTATCAGGATAAGAAATATTTACAGCATTCTCGCAAGGGTGCGATATGAACGATACGTACTGTGAACCCCCCAAAAGCCGACAGGAGCCCTCGACATGAAGTTATAGTGAGAATTACGGTAGAATCGCTATTGTTTCCTGTTCATTTTAGTGTTCTCATTCTAAAATAAAGACTTTGAGCTTGCAGCTGTCGAGGAAGTGCTTTAAGCAACTAGGCTCGGCTTGGCGCCATAAGTGTGGCAAAGTGCGGCTCAACACGGCCCCGCCACACCCCTCCTCATCCTTCCTTCCTCTCTCTCACCACCAACGCCTCCCCAGACAAGCAGCCTTCAACTAAACCCCATCTCCTTCCCTTCTCCTTGTTTCGTATATCAACCACACGAACCACCCACCCACACACACCGACCCTACTCTACTTTGCATATCCATCACGCAAACCACACCGCAGGCACGACGGCTGAATTCCCAGACGAAAAACAAAAGCTATTCATCACTTCAGCACCCACATCCCAACTACTACCATCCGTTCGTAGGCTCCAGCGTGCAAAGCCGAAAGGACCCCGTCCATGTCCTCGGCCCGCTCTGCCTTCAGCTCTAACAGTACTCTACTCGACTGCTGATCCCTGCTGGCCGCTTCTTTGTCCCGCTTTGCCTGCCTACATAACCACGTCAATACATCCCTCGCCACTGCCATAGCTCCTTTCCGACCCTGCTTGCGAATTGCTGCACCTCCATCGCTGACCCCACCGACTTCGAGCTTCCCTTGCTATCCAACGTTCCGCCTTTTCCACGCGCGGAAGCAAGTCGTCGGAAAGCTCGCCAAGTTAGCAGCAAGTATGACGGACATTGTGAGTTCCTGCATTCCGTAGGGATGGCCGACAGGCTTGGGTGGCTGTTGCTTCCACTCCGCTCAACACTCTTCTGACCTTCGGCGGATGCAGGACGGTTCCGATCCGATGAACATCGATGTTGATCCAGTGCTGGACGAAAAGCAGTCTGTGATTGAAGATGGCGTTGCGATCATCACCCCCGATGTCCGAGCTGATGACTGTATGTACATCCTTCGTCTTGACGGATGCTACATCTTGGGCCCGTATCGCTCCTTCCTCACTAGTCCCGACGGGCGGAGGTATAACCCAGCGATCCGAAGCTGACCCGCTGTCCTTGCAGTCATGACGATAAAGCAGATGGTTCTCCCGGACGATCCTGGCTTGGAAGCGGAAGTCGAGGGCATGTACCATTGGGATATAACCAATTGGCGGAAAATGGAGCGGAGGTCCCACAGCCCGGTATTCGCAATCGGCGATACACCATGGTGTGTGCGAGAATCCGTGGTCTTCTGTGACTGTGCACGCTGACATCTTCACAAGGCGGATACTATTCTTCCCTTTCGGAAACAACTGCGACTGCGCTTCCTTTTACCTAGAGCACGGATTCGCTGATAAACCGCCGGAGAAATGGTACAAGTGCGTGCAGTTCGGGTTGGTGATGTGGAATCCGAACGCGCCCACCAGCTTTGTCCACCACCGTAGGCATCCGCAAATCTGATACCCGTACGCAGATGGATCTCTGACGAATACTTGTAGAGGCACACCACCGGTTCACGGTCGAGGAAGGGGATTGGGGCTTTACGAGGTTCGTCGAGCTGAGGGAACTCATGGCAACCAGCGAGAAGAAGCCCCGGCCATTGGTTGAGAACGAGTCGACTCGGGTTACTGCATACGTGCGCATCATGAAGGATCCTACCGGAGTGCTGTGGCATAACTTCCTGAAGTATGACACTGGCTCGTCGTGCATGGAGGGTGGTGGCTGACTAGTCGCAGCTACGATTCTAAAGCGGAGACTGGATATGTCGGATTGAAGAATCAGGGAGCAACCTGTTATCTGAACTCCTTGTTGCAGTCGCTGTACTTCACCAACTGTTTCAGAAAGGTGGGCGAACCGTTTCCATGAGAGTAAACATCCGTCCGCTAACATAATGCAGGCGGTATACCAAATTCCTACAGAGAATGCGAGTCTCGCAAATAGTGCTCTCACTCTACAGCGCCTCTTTTTCCTTCTCCAAACACATAACGATGCGGTAGCTACCCTGGAGTTGACCAAGTCGTTCGGCTGGGAGACGCAAGACATCTTTGCCCAGCAGGATGTACAAGAGTTGAACCGCGTTCTGATGGAAAACTTGGAGACCAAGATGAAGGGTACAGAAGTCGATAATATTCTCAACCGGATCTTCGTTGGTAAGACCAAAACCTACATCAAGTGTATCGACGTCGATTATGGATCAGAACGTGTCGAAGACTTCTGGGACATTCAGCTGAATGTTCGGGGCTACAAGAACTTGGACGAATCGTTCCGGGATTATATAGCTGTGGAAACTATGAACGGTGAGAACAAGTATTATGCCGAAGGTCACGGATTGCAGGACGCGGAGAAAGGAGTCATCTTTGAATCTTTCCCGGATGTTCTTCACCTTCATCTGAAACGTTTCGAGTACGACCTGAATACCTACGCTATGCAAAAGGTGGGATCCCCGGTTCTAGACGAACGCGGTTGCATATCTGATTTGGTGGTTTGTTTTAGGTCAATGACTATTATGAGTTCCCCGAGAATTTTGATGCCGCCCCGTATCTGTCCGATGACGCGGACAAGGGAGCGGGATGGGAGTACGTCTTGCATGGGTAAGCCACATCGGATCTCAAGAGTTCGCGGACTGTCGAGCTGAATTCCCGTAGAGTTCTGGTACACAGTGGTGACCTCAACGCTGGCCACTATTACGCCTTCTTGAAGCCGGAGAAGAACGGCGAGTTCTTCAAGTTCGATGACGACCGTGTTACGAAAGCAACGAAACGAGAGGCGATGGATGACAATTTCGGCGGGGAGTATATCATACCGGCCAATCACGACGGCGGCCGAAATCAGCTCTCCAGGACTCTTCCTACCAAGCGATCCATGAATGCCTACATGTTGGTTTACCACCGGAAGAACAAAATCGATGAGATTCTGGTTCCTGTCACCGAGGCGGATGTTCCTGAGCATCTTCGTATGTACATTACAGTGACAGCGCCCCAGATATTAGGTGTGCGACGGCTGACATGTGCCTTTAGCCAAACGTTTCGAAGAGGAGAGGTTGGCCCGGGAACAACGGAGGAAAGACAAGGAAGAACAACACCTCTACATCTGGGTGAGAGCAATCACCGGCCAACGGTTCAGAGCTCATCAAGGGTTTGATCTTGCCTCATGGGATGAAAAGGACACGCATCAAGCTTCACAACCCATCGTATTCCGCTTCAAGAAAGCCAGTAAGATACGGGAGCTGGTGGAACATCTCGCACAGGACCAAAGCTGCTCGCCGGAACAACTGAGATTATGGGTAATGGTGAATCGACAGAATAAGACAGTGAGGCCCGATCAACCATTACTAGACCTTGACAAGAGTAAGCATTCTGTGTTCGCTGGGAAAATATCATCTGCAGTGCTGACAACTTTTAGCTGTCGAGGAAATGGCAATGAAACACAGTACCAAAGGCTCAGACTTCCGTATATGGGTGGAGTACACCGAGAATGTCAAGGATGCTGTTTTCAACAAGGAGTATAATCCCAATCCCTGGATAGTTGTGTTCCTCAAGTATTACGACCCACTGAACCAGTCTTTGACGGGCGTGCGACACGTCTACATGCGGCGGACCGATAAGGTTCAGGAAATACTGCCGATAATCAACGACATTATGGGCTGGCCCTCAAAGACCGAACTGATGCTCTTCGAGGAGATCAAGCCCACAATGATTGAGCCGATCAAGGTCAAACAGTCGTTCCAACAAGCGGAGATTCAGGACGGGGATATCATCTGTTTCCAGAAGATGCCGACCGAGAAGGATCTTGAGGCCATCAAAGATAAGAAATTACCTCGGGATGCGAAGGATTTCTACGACATGCTGGTAAACCTCATTGCTATACGTTTCATCCCTAAGGGCGGCCAGGCAGAAGTGTACAAGGACTTCATCTTACCGCTCTCCAAGAAGAACTTGTACGATGAAGTTGCAGAGAAGGTTGCATCGCATATCAATGTTCCTCCTACGCACATCCGCTTCACCACAATCAACGCCTCGAATGGTGCAGCCCGGCCACCAATCAAGAGAAGTCCTGCGCTGACGTTATCGCAAATGGTGTCGCCTCAATACTATTCCACCACTCAGATTGCCCACAATCAACTGTATTACGAGGTCTTGGACATGTCGCTAGCTGAGCTTGAGACCAAGAGATTGATTAAGTTCACATGGCTACCAGAGGGTATCACGAAAGAGGAGCCAGCGGAGACGCTAGTACCCAAGTCTGGGACGATGGCCGATATCATTCCTTACCTCCAAAAGCGCTTCAACATCACAGACGACATGGTGGACAGGATCCGCTTCTTCGCCGCGCATGTGGGCAAGTTCCACAAGGAATTAGCGCTGCAGTACGGTGTGGCGGGCATCCAAGACTACAACCAGCTGTACTGCGAGATGGTACCGAAAGAAGAGATCGAGGCGGACCTGAAGGTTGCCAGAATCCTTGACTGTTTCCACTTCCACAAGGAACCCAGTAAGCAACACACCCAAGGGGTACCGTTCAAATTCGTAGCGAAGAAGGTCAGTTGGGAAAATACCTTATGCTTGAGGATGGTAGCTAACCGTCTTTATCAGGACGAGAGATTCGAGGATACCAGGGCTCGCCTTCAAACTCGGACAGGTCTCAAAGGCAAGCCGTTCGAGAAGATCAAATTTGCGGTTGTCAAGAAGTCTGCGTATTCCAAGCCGGTATACCTTACTGATGGTTCGTCCCCATAGTAATCCCCTTTCGAGTGGGAAAAAAGGCTTACCTAGTCGGTGCAGATGATGTTTTGTACGATGTTGCGAACGACCCTGAGGATGCTCTCGGACTGGACCATGCGGATAGACATGCTAACAGCAGGAATCAATGGGCACGACAAGGACCAGAGATTCGCATCAGATAGAGTGCTTTTGCTTAATGTGTTTCGGCGCTTTTTGATTGGATTGTAGTTTGGAACGGTTTGGGGGACTGGGAGAAGGGGGGGGGGGGTATGACATTCCTATGCTTCACGAAAGGCTGACGAACACACTATTGCTGTTTGCCTTGCGAAGATTGGTGTTCGTTTCCTTTTGTCTTCTTTGCTTTTTCGATTGGAGTGTTTTTCTTTTCTTTATTTCTGTCTGGTTCGTATTGCGGGGTCTCTTTACAGCAACTGCGTCGGACTGGGAAATGGCCATTTATGTGTTCTCGTCCTTGTTCCTCGTCTTGTTTTTTATCGGCTGGAAGTAGTGTATATGTAGGTGTGGCTACAGTTGCGAGTGCTGAATGGACAATATACGGCAGTTCTGATAATACTTGACTGGAGAGTCTATTGGCAAGGACCTGCGGCTCTCGTTACCACCTCTACACAACATACATGAGTACTAGCTACATATGTATGTAGTAACCTAGTTAGCGCCAAGCATTTGCCATGATTCGAGAGCCGCAAAAAAGGTTAAAAAAAAGTTAAACCTATCTAAACCCACGCGTGAAGAAGTTCTAATTTGCGGGGTTGCACCTTTGACATCTTCCAACTCTCACGATATGAAGGTCGGATTCAACGTAAGGCGGCCTCCATAATCCACAGTGACTGATTCCTCAAGCTAATTACCGCACGAAAAGTTCTCGAACCTCCTCGGAACGGTCTATTGTCGTGGGAATCTTGTCTTCACTTCAGACGGCAACTCGTTACTCTCACCCGTGGGCAATAAAGTTACTTGCTTTGACCTCGTGAAGTTCGTGGCTACCCTATCTCCAGGTCATAAGTTCATGGCAGACTGATGCCTCTCTCTCAGCAATCAGTCGTTTACATTCAACTTTGAACACCGCAAGAATATTGCGCGCATAGCATTGTCGCCGCAGGCCACGCTTCTTCTGTCGGTCGACGAGGGTATGGTCTTCGAATGAAGGCTGGTGGGGGTGCGGAGAGGTGCTGATCGTCCTTCCCAGACGGCCGTGCGATACTCACGAACTTTGTCCGACGCACGGTACTCCACCACTTCAACTTCAAGTCGGAAGTCCACGACATCCAGTTCTCGCCAGACGGCTCCCATTTTGCGGTCGCTACGGGGCGCAAGACGGAGGTGTGGCGCACTCCGTCCTATCTAGAGGAGCGGGAGTTCGCGCCATTCATCAAGCACCGCGAATACACGGGCCACTACGATACCGTCAACAGCATTACGTGGAGCGGGGACTCGAGATTCTTCTTGACCACATCGAAGGATCTGACCGCCAGGGTGTGGTCGCTCAATCCTACCGAGAGCTTCGTCCCCACAACGCTGTCGAGCCATAAGGACTCGGTCGTGAGCGCTTGGTTCTCGAAGGATCAGGAGAAGATCTACACCTGCAGTCGCGATGGGACGCTGTGCGAGTGGCAGTACACTACGAAGCCGGGACAGGACTGCGATGATGAGGATATGGAGCGGGACCTACCTGAGCGGTGGTTCGTGGTCAACAGGCATTACTTCATACAGAACAATGCCAAGGTCAAGTGCGCTGCCTTCCATAAGGAGAGCAACCTGCTGGTCGTAGGGTTCTCGAGCGGTGTGTTCGGACTGTATGAACTGCCCGATTTCAATGCGATCCATACCCTGAGCATCTCGCAGAATGGTATCGATTTCGTCACCATTAATGCTTCCGGTGAGTGGCTGGCGTTTGGTGCTTCAAAGCTGGGACAGCTGCTGGTGTGGGAGTGGCAGTCGGAATCGTATGTTATCAAACAGCAAGGGCATTTCGATGCTATGAACGCACTCACATACTCGCCTGATGGACAGCGGATCATCACTGTGGCCGATGACGGAAGGATCAAGGTCTGGGACGTGACATCTGGGTTCTGCATAGTGACCTTTACGGAACATACGGCAGGAGTGACGGCAGTCCAATTCAGCGCTCGGAATCTCCTATTTACCGCTAGTTTGGATGGTAGTGTGAGGGCCTGGGATCTGATCCGATACCGGAACTTCAAGACATTCACAGCGCCTAGCAGATTACAGTTCTCCAGTCTGGCGGTTGACAGCAGTGGAGAGATTGTGTGTGCTGGTAGCTTGGACAGCTTCGATATCCACCTGTGGAATGTCCAGACCGGACAGCTGTTGGAGCGGTTATCTGGTCATGACGGTCCAATATCGTCCCTGAGTTTTGCGCCTGATGGTTCTTCTCTGGTGTCGGGGAGTTGGGACAAGACCGTGCGGATATGGAGCATCTTCACGCGGACACAGACCAGTGAGCCTCTACCGCAGCAGGCGGATGTGCTCTCTGTTATTCACCGGCCAGACTCGAAGCAGCTCACCGTTAGCACGCTCGATGGCCAGCTCACATTCTGGGAGATTGAGAATGCCGAGCAGCTTGGGCACGTTGACGGCAAGAAGGACATTTCCGGAGGACGAAAAGTAGCAGATCGTATGACGGCCGCCAACAATCCCGGCACGAAACATTTCAACACCATAGCCTACTCCGCCGACGGCACATGTGTTCTTGCCGGCGGTAACAGCAAGTACATCTGCCTCTACGATGTAGCCTCTGGCAGTCTGGTTAAGAAGTTCACCGTTTCCGTCAATCTCTCCCTTGATGGCACACAGGAGTTCCTCAATTCCAAGAACCTGACCGAAGCTGGGCCGATGGAGCTGATAGACGACCAAGGCGAAGCCTCGGACCTTGAAGATCGCATCGACCGCTCCCTTCCCGGCGCCACCCGTGGCGATCTCTCAGCGAGAAAGGTCCGTCCTGAGATCAGAGTCACTGGCATTAGTTTCTCACCCACCGGCCGCTCCTTCGCCGCCGCAACGACAGAGGGCCTCATGATCTACTCCCTTGACAATAACCTCATCTTCGATCCGTTTGACCTAGATGTGGACGTGTCGCCTGCAACGACCCTGCACTCTCTCAAGGCCGAGAAGGACTACCTCAAAGCCCTAGTCATGGCTTTCCGGCTTAACGAGAAGTACCTGATTCACCAAGTGTACGAGGGCACGCCAGTCGACGACGTCAAGCTTGTCGCTGGTGCTCTGCCGAGAGTCTACCTGTCCCGGCTGTTAAGGTTCGTCACGGACTTCATGGAAGAGGGACCCCATTTCGAATTTGGTCTCGTCTGGATCGAGGCTATCTTCGAGAGTCACGGTAGATGGGTCATGGACAATCGCGGAGAAGTAGAGAGCGAAATGAGACGGGTGGTTAGGTGTCTCAAGCGTGTGCAGAATGAGGTCGCGAGATTGTTAGTTACACTCCTTTCCCCTACCTACTCTAAGAGAAACGAAACTGATGTACTGTGGAGGGGTGATGGGAACGTATATGCACTAGAGTACCTGCTATCGCAGCCCAGAAAACAGGAGGATGGGCAACAAGACGATGAGTGGGAAGGGCTCGACTAGAGTAGCTCAAATATCCGGACGTTTTCTGTATAATTTTGTGTTTTTGATTTGGGTTGCATTGGGCATAGAAAAGTTATTCGATTTCCCACCATAAAACATGCTCTCCGTCGTGTCTATCCGACTTGAGTTCCGGAAACTCAATGCACAGACCAGCAACCTGAACAAAAAAAACCCGTGAACTTTCAATTGTGAATTCCCCTATCCCCATCCCAAACCTCAACACTCGTTCCGCCTCACTTACGCGAAGAAAGTGAGGTAAATTCCACTAACAGCGCTGACAGCCATCACAGCATAACCAGTCCTGTAGACACCCTTCAGGCTCAGTTCCCTCGCCGTATCCCACGTCAAATGCCTAAGGCCATTGAAGCTGTGGTAAACGAACGGCATTGCCAAGGTTCCCTTGAGAGCGAGTTTGACGGCGACAGGCAGCGCAGCGACGCCGGCGGCGATAGAGGCGCTCTCCAGGTGCAGACCGACCCACGGCGAGATGGCGTAGCCGATTCCGAAGAGGTAGACGGTTCCGGCGAGGAGCACACCCGTCAAACGATTCGCGCTGGACATGTACCATGTCAGCTGCGGCTGGTAGATGGACAGATGCGGAGCGATCGGGCGCGCTAGCCGCTGCTGCACCAGCAGCGAGTGCGCTTCGGAGGCGGAGGTGCTGGAAGTTGTGGCCGCGGTGCTAGGGGTGTATCAGCCGCTAGAATCGGTGGGGAGTACGATGCTGAAGCAGGTACCGTGTCTGGTTGTAGGCGCGCGGGAGCAGCTGTCGAGCAGCGGTGGGCTGGCGGGCCACTGTTCAGCGCACCAGTCAGTCAGAATACTGAGGCGCTGAACTTGTGCGGCGGGGTGCCAATGGTGGGGTGTGCATACGCTGGCCAGCAGCACGAAAAGCGGTCCGGGAGAGCGACATGGTTGCTTTGTAGTGCGACGCGTGCTGATCCCGTCAATGCCGTGTATCTGAGTTTTGTTGGTACAAGGTTGTGGTCGTGGAGGAGTTTTGAAGTGTTGCTGTTCAGTGGCAAAGAATTTCGGATGCTGTTCGGATTCGAGCAAGCACCTGCCTGTCTTCCGTTCCTCGGCTACACCTCGAGCCCCAGTCCGTGATCACATAAGTCCCGGCGTGATTCAATTGGCCGCCTAAGCCAAGACGCGTTACCCTACAACCCATACAAAATCGAGATTTTTCTCGTCCTCTCATTCTCTTTTCCTCTCCACGAACAAATGGCAAGCACTCCCCGACCGTCACTCCTCAAGGGCCCGGAGGAAGGCACGATGATCCACTTATGCTTGTGACAACGTTTTGTTGGAGCTGGCACGCTGGTGGATTCTTCGTTTCTGTTCGAGATGGATGGATACGTTCACCACCTCTTTAATCGCGCAGTAGTCCGCTCGTGTACAGATGAGTTTCTTGCGTTTCATGATGAGGTGACATACTACTATATTTTCTTTGCGGACTTGAGGAATATTGCAGCTTTGCAATCATAGACTTTCCGCAGCCCGCGGATGATCTCTGCACAAGCTACAAGTTGCAATCAATGCGTATCGCCGTCCGCTTTGTTGAGTTTATGTATTAACGTTGACAGAGATACATACTCCGCCGAGTGTCGCTGTCTCCACTCTTCCGTACGGTAGATTCACTCCGCACTACGGTCTTGCCCGGTATACATATAATTCAAGTCCAGTCCTACACATCCACTCCCCGAAAGCGAGATGGTGCAACCCATGAGAACCAGAGGTGCTATTCCCAGCATTTCCTGCTCAATCGATGCCCTTCGTGGCTTGACTTGTCCCTATGCCCTTTGGCAGCCGCCGCCCGAAGACCGCTTCGAAGGGCGCTCGAATTGGCCCAGCTGGCCTTCCTCCGGCGAAGTTCGCCACCGCTCACCAGTCATCCGTGTCCACCAGGCCGTGCAGGGTGAGCCCACCTCGACCCACTTCACGATGCATTGAGTAGTCTCGGGGTACACCGACAGCTCCGTTGAGATCTCGAAGTAGTTTAAGTCTGCCTGATGTAACGCCAATTCCTTTCCTTTCATTCTGAGACGTTGGGGCGGTGTTCGTGTGGTATTTCCGTCTGTAGATGTTGAGGCAAAATATGGTGTATGCGTGCGATCTGGAGAATTTCTATACGCACTACTTTGACATCCACAGTTCCACGAGGCTAGCTCGAAGTCGATACATCATAATAGTCATCTCGTGATCGCCGCGCAAGTTCATAGTCACGTGTAGGGCAGGAACGTGAGGTCGTGATGGTTAGATCAGCCTGCTCGCTATCACATGACCGCTTCCCTTAGATACTTACATGAATACATAGAGTAGATACATACTTACTACTCATTAGTTGGTCCCAGCTAATTTCACGCTGCCACCCGCTATGCCCCAATCAATTCGCTACGCCGTTTACATTGGCTACAGCGATTTTCTTGGCGGAGGTTCGATCAGGGGTCAACTCGTTGGTCGCTCTTCTTTGGAATTGAATTGACTGAGGGAGAGAGTCAAGGTCGGGAACAGGAAAGTGGAAGTGTAGTGAACAACTCCCACCCCCTTTAACGAGCACCAGCTTCGAACGTCCATCCATTCCCACGCTCACCCCCTACCACCTCCATCACTATCACCACCAAGAAAGGTCTCCTGTCAGCAGAAGGAACCTTCTCCCTCTCCTCGCGTCAATCTTTGTTTCATCCCCAGCGAGAAAAAAAACCTTCCCCTTCACTTGCTCGTACGCATAACCAAAAACAAAACAATCTTCAAAATGGTTTCCGCACACGTCGACAAGCTCATCGGCATCGCCAACCTCCCCAACCAGCGGCACAAGATCGTTGCGAAGAGGTATATTGCTAATGCTGCTCGCGTCATGCATGTATTGACTGCTTGCTTATTTTAGGGGTGCCGCTTTTACGATTATGGTGGTTGGGGAGAGTGGTCTGGGAAAGACGACTTTCATCAACACCCTCTTCAGCACGACCATCAAGAACTATGCCGAGCACCGGCTTCGTCACAAAAAGCAGATGGATAAGACGGTAATCCCGCGACGCGTTTCAATCCCCCCGTTTGGTAGTACCGCGCCCTAACTGGAATGTATTGGATAAAATCTAGGTCGAGATCGCCATCACCAAAGCCGAGCTAGAGGAGAAGTTTTTCAAAGGTATGTCATTGAGCTGGCTTCTCCTTGGTGTGGATCTTGTGTAGGAGTAGGATTGAGATTGACCCTCATGTTACAGTCCGCCTGACCGTCATCGACACTCCCGGCTTCGGAGACTACGTTAACAACCGCGACTCATGGATGCCTATCGTTGAATTCATTGACGACCAGCACGAGTCGTACATGCTTCAGGAGCAGCAACCTCGTCGTAGCGACAAGATCGATCTCCGTGTCCACGCCTGTCTGTACTTCATCCGGCCGACGGGACACACCCTCAAGCCCCTCGACATCGAAGTCATGAAGAGACTGTCCACCCGTGTCAACTTGATCCCCGTCGTCGCGAAGGCGGATACTTTGTCGCCCAATGACTTAGCTCTGTTCAAGACGAGGGTGAGATGATTCCTGGGACTAATAGGGTTTTGCGGACCGGACGCTGACATTCGTCGTCACTGTAGGTTCGCGCGGTTATCGAGGCTCAGGGCATCAAGATCTACCAGCCCCCCGTTGAGGAGGACGATGAGGCTGCTGCCCAGCACGCCCGCAGCTTGATGGTACGCAATGCATCTTCGCTTAACGTGTATTGCACAGCACCTAACGAGGATCTGTATAGGCCGCCATGCCATTCGCTGTCATTGGTAGTGAGAAGGACGTCAAGACCTCGGACGGTCGTGTCGTCAAGGGCCGCCAGTATTCCTGGGGAGTCGCCGAGGTCGAGAACGAGGACCACTGCGATTTCAAGAAGCTGCGGAGCATCCTGATCCGCACTCATATGCTGGACCTGATCCACACCACCGAAGAGCAGCACTACGAGGCCTACCGTGCGCAGCAGATGGAGACTCGCAAGTTCGGTGAGGCTCGTCCTAGGAAGCTCGATAACCCCAAGTTCAAGGAGGAGGAGGAGAATTTGAGGAAGCGGTTCACCGAGCAGGTCAAGAAGGAGGAGGCTAGGTTCAGGCAGTGGGAACAGAAGCTCATCTCCGAGAGGGACCGTCTCAACAAGGACTTGGAGAACACTCACGCTGCGTATGTATCCGTGCTCTCGAGATATATGAGAAAAATGGCTAACATCTTTTTCACACTGCAGCATCAAGCAGCTCGAATTGGAGCTCGAGTCGATGCAGGGAAGCGTCCAGCGAAGCCATGGCAGACGTTAAACGCGATGTTAACGGACCGTTTTTGAGGGTGCTGGTGGTAATGAGGTGGAGAAGGATTTGTTTCCGGAAGCAGGGCAAAGGAATCAAAACTTATTGGAGCTATGTGCAATTCTTTCGACAAGGGCAGCGTTGCGGTGGGGTTGATTCTGACACCAAAGGGCCTGTATCTGGGGAGTCCTACCAACCCAGGGCCTCTTGTTTGGTGTTACTGCTGTTTCTTTTAACTACTTCTTTACATTACTTTGTAGTTGTCCCTCCGGCTCGTCTTCTTTTCCCTTTTCTCTATGTCCGTATATCCGTTCATTCGAGCTATTTCTTTACCTCTGCCTTATTCCACCTTGTCTGGGCACCTGTTCTTTCACGTTCTCCGTTTCCTTTCCGTTTACAAGTAATAGTGATGTGTGTGAGTTTGCGTTGCGTCGCGTTGGATGTACTGTGTGTACGTTTTCGAAGTTGCTTATTGAGTTAGCAAGCGAGTGATCTTGATGTGATTCAAGGTTCTGATTGGGATGTCTTAACTCGTTCACCCTCCAGCTCAAAGTGGCACTCGTTCCAACTTCCGCTTCCATACAGCCAATACATCTGATTAAACTCCAATCCTCAATTTTTTTTTGAATTCATTCAATTAAGCTATGCCTGCAAAACATACGTCTTATTTTCTGTTATATTTTATTTTTTATTAGGTACATACTTGATCCTTCATGCAATCACCCGGCTACGGGGATTATCTATGTAGATAGAGAGGGTGTACCCAAGTCGAGCACGTACGTAGGTCGAGCGCTAACACACTAAGAGGGCACTAGTGTACTCTTGGCGCGAGTGATATTTAGGTACAAATATTTTCTTTTTCTTTAGCGGTAAAA